>Ga0078972_1002955_pt1 | contig 53230 bp, 50 predicted proteins | sample YelNatPaOPGAMG01_FD_67568 | JGI IMG/M metagenome (GOLD analysis project Ga0078972, IMG submission 67568) | Hot spring thermophilic microbial communities from Obsidian Pool, Yellowstone National Park, USA - OP-RAMG-01 (SPADES assembly) (version 2) | ecosystem: Environmental > Aquatic > Thermal... | reverse complement strand
TCTTTTGAGCATTCTGCTTACTGTATTCCTGGATATTCCCATATGACTGGCTATCTCCCTGTTGCTAATTCCCCTGTCTTTCAGATTCCTTATCATTCTCCACACCTCCAGCCCGTACAATAATGATCCCCCTCAGCATGAGGAAATGGATCACAATTAAACCGGCGATCCGGATCACTTTTATTCCGGCGAAAATGCACAAAAATCAACCGGCGGTGACAGTCTCCCTCATATCCACAATGGAATACATGAAGGACATAAATCTCATCTATGCTGCAAATGGAAAACAGGTAATAGAGAAAATTGAATGCAAATCCCATATATCTGATCTAATAAGAAGAACAATGAATCTGGAGGGCATGATGAAAGAGTAGTGCACCCACACAGTGATTTCAGAAAAGCACTGGAAATGGGCAGTCTGTGTTCAACAAAAATTGAATGGGTGTAAAGTCACGTATTTCTTATTTAAAACTCGGGGGTCTGGAGGTTTCCAGTGCGTGTGATAACCAGTACACTGGCTGTAATGCTTCATATGGTTGGGAGAATTGGCAGGCTATATTATCAACTGATAGAGGTGAAAATGGTGGAGGGAAAGATTGTACAGAAGTGCGTGGTATATCCGGGGAAGATACCGAAACAGAAGGCGGAAGTAAAATCTGGGGATATTCCGCAGTATGCCGAGAGGCTTCTCAATATCGAGGTGTGAAACACTTAAATTCACTTTCTGAAACGCAACCTACTGGGGAAATAATGGACCAGAAGACTCCGGGGGAAAATTGGAAGCGGGTTCCAACGGCTTATACCGTTCATATAGTATACAGATAAATTTAATTATATTATGGGCATGTTCACACAATGGCAAGGCTTGTTCTTACCCTGTCATCCTCCAAGAATCTGACGGGGGACGAACCGTTCGACAAGCATAATTTTCAATCTGCCATTTATTCTCAGTTTAAGACTCTTGGCATTGAAGGGAAGCACGAAGGGAACAGGTTCCGGTACTTCACTTTCAGCGACTTCTTCCCTTCTGGGCCATTACTGAAGGGAAAGAACAAGAAGGTAATAATATCGTCCCCGGACGGGAAGATTATCGGAAGCCTTGCCAAGGGGTTCGTGGAAAATCCTGTAATGTATCTCGGGAACGATGTCCTGGATGTGACCTCTGTAAAGTCTTATAATTTCACGAGGCTGTCCAGGTCATTCATCAGCGGAAGCCCGGTCGTGCTGTATATTGATAACGCTGTTAACAGATATTTTTCCATAAGGGACGGAGGGGACATTTCTTTTTTCCTCAGGCGAATTCTGGAGAACTCGGTGAAAAAATATGAGCAATTTACCGGGAAGCCCGCCCCGCAAATATACGGACCTTTATTTGATGTCATAAGGTTCAAGAAGGAAGTCTCCGTCCGAATATCTGCAATGGGGAGGGCGTTCTATATCATAGGCAGTGTTTGGAGCCTCCTTTCAGTTGACAATACGAAGAGGATAGACGCTAATTTCTACAGATTCATAATGGAAACTGGCATTGGGGAGAAAAACAGCCTCGGTTTCGGCTTCCTTAACCCATCGGGGGGTGAGTGAGTGGAGACTTGTTATGGCGATGACGAGATAGTGCTTGCCCTTGCTTCCCTGCTTCATGATATTGGGAAAATAACCGTTAGATACGATCCAAGCGAGACGCATGCGGTTCATGGTTCGAGGAAAATCAAGAAAATATCTCAGTCAAGTGTTTTTCCGGCACTGATGGACAGGGTCTCTTCCCTCGTTAAGTATCACCACAACAGAGTGGACGATCCCAAGATAGAACTCGATGAAAAGGGTCGAAAGCTGCTCAGTCTGCTCAAATATGCAGATCAGGCATCTGCAGCACACGAAAGAGACGACCGTGATTATTATGGAGAACTCAAGGAACCGTACCTGCAAAAGATTTCAGCCTACGCATGCATTGAACCCGATCCGAAACACCATAATCGAGGGAAAGCGACATTCCCCGTAATGACCATGGACGAGTTCCTTTCGCAGAAAAGCACAGGGTCCAGCTACAAGAGCATTGACCAGCAGCTTGAGGGCTATCTGTTGCATTCTTATTCCGGCGACAGGGTAGATTACGTTAATTCAGTAACTTCCGCCCTGTTAAACTGCACATCCTTCATACCATCTGCTTTTTACTATTCCGAGCCAAACACCCCACTTTTCGATCATCTCAAGATGACCGCAGCAATATCTGTCAGCAAGTACCGGTCGGAACTGAATAGCTTCGGGGACCGCATGATACTGATACGCTGCGATATTACTGGTATACAGGAATATATATTCCGCTACTATAAATCCGAGGAAGCCGATGAAAGGGCCACCAAGAGGCTCCGTGGAAGAAGTTTCAGGGTCAGGCTCCTCACGGAGGCCATAACCGAGGCAATAAAGGTTACACTAAATCTCTACGACTTCAACGTAATCTGGCTCAACTCCGACAGTTCTCTCATAATGGCTGACTACTCGGAAGAAAACGTAATGAAGCTCGAGGCCCTGAGGGATGACATCGACGCTTTCCTTCTTGAGAGGGACAGGGGTATGTACTGTGCCTTGGAGTGGGAAGCGGGAAAGTACTCGGATATCCCACGCGTTCCGGATTCTGGGTCTGACAAAACGGACGAGGTCTCGGATACCGCCTTCAAAAAACTTATCAATAGACTATTTGACCGCACAAACGAAAGAAAGAGGCGCATGTTTGGAGGAGCACTCGCGAAAAGAGGATCGGCCTTCTTTCTCGATAATGGAACCGGCACATGCCCGACCTGTGGGCTTCTCAGCGCTGATTCCGGAGGTAAATGCGAGGAGTGCCTGATCGAAGAGGATCTGGGAGAAGATCTTGTTGGGGCAAAAGGAATCGAGGTCAGGCACGACTTGAACGGCGCTGTGAAATACAGGTTCGGAAAAATAGAACTCTCCTACAGCCTTTCCCGAGACGATGACAAGTTTCATGAAAAAGCAATCTACATCAACCATATTTCCAAGAGCCTTCCCAAAAGCTGGAAACTGATGCTGCTTGGCAATTTCGTTCCAACAAGAAATGGTCAGGTTACCTCCATAAACGACAGCCTTCGCATCGGTGAGGAGAGCAAAGATGATCACAGAGGAGATGCGGAGAGGGAATTCTTCTACCTTGGAATTATGAAGGGTGACGTGGACAACCTCGGAACTGTGATGTCCGAGGGGTTGTCCCCTCTCACGCTGCCAAAGATTGCCTCTTTCTCAAGGAACCTCAACGAACTGTTCACCATAAAGGCGAACAGGATTGCAGAGGACCATGACACATACCTCATATACAGCGGCGGAGACGATATTTCCGCCCTTGGTCCAATCGATGCAGTGATAGATTTCTCAAGGGATTTTCAGAAGGAGTTCACGGCATGGGAGTCTAACGATGAAATAACGCTGTCTGTGGGAATCGCAGTAACAAAAGCAAAATTTCCACTCAGAAGGGGGATCAAAATTGCGGAAAGGCATTTAGGCGAATCAAAAAGAGCCGGGAAAGTTCCCCCAATCAGCGGATCGCGCGGCAAGAACTCAATAACGGTCTTCGAATGCACGATGTGTTGGAAGAAATTCAATGAAATGCGAGATTTCAGCGATGAGTTATCAGGCTACGTGGATAAAAAATATGTCGGGGCCGGGTTCCTGCATTTTCTTCTTGATCTGGACAGGTTCAACCCCTATGATCTTAAGAGGGTGAAGGGAGGCGAAGTCGTATATTACCCGGACTATTACGTCAGCTATTATTTGAAGAGAAACTGGCATCAACCTGACGTTATAGAGATGGACAATCTCGCCAGGAAAATCGCTGAAAAGGGTACTTTTTCATACATAAGATTTCCTGCCACATTCGTTTCAATGCTGTGGAGGAAAAATGGAGAAAATGGAGTGATAAAGGATGTACGAGAAAAGTGATCGGCAGAACAGAAATGCCGCAGGACCAGCAGCCGGCCCCCAGCAGAATCAAGGAATGCAGGATTTGCTTGGCTACATCAGGGGGGACAAGAAGGATGAGTATGAAATATTCTCGCTCGAAGGACTTATCAAGACCAAGTTCGCGGGAAAGACTGAGAGCGATACAAAGATGAGCCAACTGAGGAAGTTCTATGACGACGTGGTTACTCTTGATCAGGATCTCAGTTACTCGGACTCGGAGATCAAGACAAGGCTGGCAAGGATAATCCCACTTGCCAGATATTCAAACGCTAGGGGAAACCTCGACGACACACTCATGAAGCTTATTGATGATGCAATAAAGCTCATTTCACACGAAACCGACCCCAAAAAAGGGAGGGAGATGCTGTCCAGATTCAGGCGCATAATGGAAGCTATAGTTGCTTACAAGAAAGAGAAAAGAAGGGAAGGGTATTGAATGGAGAAATGGAAAGCGAACATAGTGATAACCGGGAAGATCATCGTCCTAACCGGACTGCACATAGGCGGTGGAACTGAGACTGTGAAAATCGGCGGAACGGACAGCCCGGTTGCCAAGACCAGAATGCAAGCAGGAAAGAGAAAATTTGATGTGCCATATATCCCCGGTAGCTCACTCAAGGGTAAAATGCGATCAATGCTAAGGGCATTTTACCAGGAGTCGGGATTGAAACCCGGAAACAGGGCACTGCTCATAGATACTATTTTTGGCCAAGCGCTGGGTGGAGAACCAAAGCAAGACAGCAGAACGAGGATCATATTCAGGGACTGTTTTCCGACGGCGGATGATGAGGGGTCTGATAACCTAGTGCGATCCCTCACTGAGATCAAGGCGGAGAATTCGATCAAACTGGAGGACAGCAGGGCAGTTCCGAGGTTCATAGAACGCGTCGTTCCTTTCACAAGTTTTGACATGGAGTGCGTGCTATCCGTTTTGGAAGGCGATAGCGAACAGGAAATGGTCGATCTCGTGAAGGAAGGGTTCAGGTTGATAGAGGATTCATATCTTGGCGGCAGCGGCACAAGGGGATACGGAAAGGTCAGCTTTAAGGACCTCAGTTTTGGTGACAGAAGAAGCCGGGATTATTACGAAGGGCAAGTCACTCGGTGAGATGATTCCTTGCACATCCTGTATAAGCTCTACTTCAGGTCTCCACATACTGTTCTTGACAGCATCAAGCTTTCTGGGGCAATCATAGATGCGCTGATGACGATGTATCCTGACAGGAGTGAAGAATTGCTTGAGGAAGTCATCAGCGGGACCTTCGCTGTTTCTGACGCCTTCCCGTTTTCCGACCTGCATGGTTATGCTCTGTTTCCGTCCCCCGCTATTTCGTATGCCTATCCATTCTCTGATTCTAGGGAGTCCGCACTCTCTCAGTCGGTGGGAAGGAAAGATGATACAAAGTTTTCTACGCTTGACAAGGTAAGACGCCTGTGCACGTTATACACCAAAAACAGCTTCAGGATAAGCCGGAATGAAGCTGACGAAATTCTATCCAAACCTGACGCTTCCGATGGTGGCACGGATCTGGAGGATGATTTCAATGAATATGGCGTTTCCATCAACAACGACGGATCTACCGAGGTCTATGTCAGGGAACTCGCTTTCCATGGTAATTTCAAGTTCCGCAGGGGAATGGGGATAGTCTCAGATCCGCTGTGGTTTGTGTTGGAGTCTGGAAGTGCAATGTTCAGGAGTGCTCTGCCGTTCCTGAAGGACCGAGGCATATCCGGCATGATCACCAGGGGAAAGGGGGCATTTCACTTCGAAGAGAAAGATTGTGATTTCTCCATCGGGTTCAGCGATCCTGGATATTACCTTCTGCTGTCTCCGCTCATACCTGGGGAAAATGAAATTAAAAGCATTGATCTGGAAATGTCAAGGTACAATTTCGGGTTATTTTCGGGAAGGAACAGGAACGCAGAACCAATCGGGAAATACCGTTACTTCAGGACCGGATCCATTCTGTATCTTAGTAACCCAGTGAGGGGGATTGCTGTCCAGGTGTCCGGCGAAAGAGTGATCAGCTTCAAGCCCCTTATGGTAAGGGTGGCATAATGCTTATAGAACTGAAACCCGAAACCCCTTTTCTGGTGAAATCGGGAAGCAATTTCAGCCTCATGGACCTTGTGGAAAGAAATGGCATGCTGTACCGACTTGATACGGATTTCCTCTCACAAAACATAGGTAAAGCAGAAAACGAGAAACTTGGGGCCATAATGGAAAAATTCCACTCGTTGAAGGTTGCGGCGCATCGACAGGGCAATAGGCAGAGAGGTTCCGGTGGCGGCGGAATTTCAAAGGAATATGAGTCTTTATGGAAGGAAATCCAGTCGTTTTATAACTCCGACATGATAAGGAAATACATCAGGACCATTGATCCGGGCATGCTTGTAAAGTCACGCAAGTTTACCAGTAATTATGTTTTCAGCGATTATTCGCACTTCAACTTTAATCGAAACGGGGTGGCGGAGGCTGTCCCATATATTCCTGGGTCGACAATAAAGGGCTCTGTCAGGCGGGGCATAATATTCAATTATCTTTCACTCAGGCCACGTTCCTATGGATACCATTTTTTATTCGAAGACGAGGAATATAAATATCTCCGGTCGCTGATGGCATGCATTCACGTTTCTGATTTCTACCCGGTGGGAGAATACACAGTGGAGATGTCTGAACTCCAAGGCTACAGGAGAAATCCTGAGAACGGCATTCCCCTGGTCCGGGCCGGAAGCTTCGTCGGAGAGATCGGCATAGTCAAGGGCATCCTATCATCCACAAAGAAAGCCGCCATGCTACAATCTTCCATGAAAAGGATGCATCTCGTTGCGGAATCCACTTCCGTTGGATCCGTGGAAGATCTGGAGAGAAAGATCATAGCACGCATCATTGATCTCACGAGTTCCTATGTTTCTGGCGTGGTGCAAAAATACCAGGGATACTATCCAAGAATCGACCAGACCAAGAAATACATGGACATAGGATTTGGCAAAGGTCTTGCCATGACGGGGTTCGTGGAGTACAAGAGTGAACTTAAGCTTGATGATGTCATAAAGAACCAACCAGCAATTTCCCACTACCTTACGCCGGACAAAAAGTACAAACTCGGCCTTATGCAGGTTAAACCAGTACTGCAGAATGAAAGATTCGTGGAAACCATAATAAGGCAATTCAGCACATCGGGGGTGAGATAAATCAGGTGCTGCCTGATAAACCCCATGGGCACCACCCCAATGGTGGCGTCCGAAATGTACCGTTACCTCAGGAATCAGGACAGCGGGTTCAGGGACATAATAATGGTGCATACTTCGAACCCTAATGTCGTAGCGGGAACAAAGGCTGCGACAGGTGCCATAATGTCAAAGTACAGCGATGCCAGGATACATCGTACAGAGTTGAGCCATGACGATATAACTACTGAAACGGATCTGTATGATTTCCTTTCCGTAATAATCGAGACAATAGTCAGGGAGAGAGACACGTTTGGTGTCACAAAATTTTACCTCAATGTTTCCGGGGGGCGCAAGATCCAGTCCATAATCCTGTCGATGTATGCCGGGCTGTTAAGGATAGGTGAGGTATACAACATTATCGACACGGGTATCGAGAACTTCAATTCCAGCTATGAAATGGTGAAAGATGTGGTCCAGTCGTTCTACCGGCTGAATAAGGAGTCCGAGATGGCAGACCTTTACAGGAAGAATTTCAGCATTCTGGACAATATTTTCTTCCCTGACCCATACAGGCTCTCCTTCTTCCGCGTTCCCGTAATTGAGTTTCCTGAGGATGAACTCAATATTATCAAGACTCTCATAATGGGTACGAGCCTTGAAGATACGGAAATACCTGATTTCAAGGTTAAGGCCTACCACAGGTCCGGAATAATCGGATATGACAGGCACAGGACATGGGCCACCGAACTGGGAAAGGTACTGCTTCAGTACCTGTAGGATACTCCATGTATGAATTCTATATCTCACGAAATGGAATACTGGAACGCGAAGGTAATACAATTTATTTCAAGGGGGAGGACTTCAAAACCCATATTCCGGTAAACAATGTCAGCGAGATAATAATTGCCGCGAAGGTCAGCTTAAGCTCGTGGGCAATTGACTATCTCTCGAAGATCAACATACCGGTGCACGTGCTTAGGGAGAACGGGACATACATGGCTTCCCTCGTTCCAATCGGTAAAAATGAGAAGGGAGGGGACACCGTGAAACAGGCACTAGCATATAATGATCAACACCAACGAGTAAGAATAGCGGGTGAGATGGTCATGGGAATCAGAGCAAGCATACTCAGGAATTTGAGATATTATAACAAGAATGGTATACTGGATGATGAAATAGAAAGGGTAAGATCATATAAACCTGATGGCGATACCGTGGATTCCATAATGGGATTCGAGGGGAACATATGGAATGCATATTACTCAGCATTTCCCAAAATGTTCAGTGGCTATCTGGCATTCAAGCGATCGTTTCACCCGCCAAGGGATCCGCTGAATGCAATGATATCTTTTGGGAATGCGCTCCTTTACTCTTCCACTCTCACCAAAATAATTGTGTCTGGCCTCAATCCGTCCATTAGCTTCCTGCACGAGCCATCCGACAGGTCATTTTCCCTAGCACTGGATATAGCTGATGTTTTCAAGCCGGTCATTGTTGAAAGGATCATAGGTAACCTCGCCAATAACAGGATCATGGCCGATTCTGACTTCAGGATGGACGGGGGCGCGTGCTACCTAAGCGAGAAGGGGAGGAAAAAATTTCTTGAATATTACAGTGAAAAGATAAACACGTCGGTTAAGACTGACAAGGGATATGCCACATATGGTACATTAATAAAAGGCGAATGCATAAAGCTTCTTAAGGACGTCAGGGGAGAGGAGAAGTACAGATCATTCAGGAGTTGGGACTGATTTACGTGATTGTAGTTTACGATGTTGGCGTTGATCATGTATATAAGGTAAACAAATATCTAAAACGATATCTCCTTTGGATCCAGAATTCGGTATTTGAGGGGGAGATCAGGGAGTCCACGTTGGAAAGGCTGATTGTTGGCCTTTCCGGTTTAATAGATAAGACTGATCGCGTTCTGATCTATAAATTGAAGACAGATTCCTACATTGAGCGGATTAAACTCGGAACAATTGATCAGGACATACACAACGTTATCTGAAAATCGGTAATGGTTTAAATACTTCTTTTCAAATTCTGGTTTACCGATTTCGTTCAATCCAGAATGAATTTTTACGCAAAAATAGTACACTAAACGGTCTGGGATGATACTGAATTGCTCTTATTTATATTCCTAAACGAATTTTACAAAGTGACGGAAAACATGGTAAATTTTAAATCATCCGGCATCCTATTAAACGGATTTCAGAAATACTAGTTAGTATGGTAGACGGTTTAATGGTTGTTCTATTGGTGTATGAAAATATGATTTCAGAAATACTAGTTAGTATGGTAGCTCTCTATGCCTATTGAAAACTTAGAGAATGCATCACCGTTATTTCAGAAATACTAGTTAGTATGGTAGTTCACCAACCCCACACAAGCATATTGATTTGTCCCGCTATTATTTCAGAAATACTAGTTAGTATGGTAGATCGGTGAGGACGGGTGTATTCATCAGGTATAGCTGGGGGATTTCAGAAATACTAGTTAGTATGGTAGACGGAATCTCTCACTAAGTCATTAACGTATTCAGCAAAATTTCAGAAATACTAGTTAGTATGGTAGCTCTATAAACTGGCTCTTTTCCTTCTCAGACATATTCTTTAACATTTCAGAAATACTAGTTAGTATGGTAGTGTTTGCTTCTGTTTTCATTTCTACTCCTCTTAGGGAATTTCAGAAATACTAGTTAGTATGGTAGGAGATATTGAGGAGTTTGAGGAATATTAACAGAGAGTGAAATTTCAGAAATACTAGTTAGTATGGTAGCCCCATATCCCTCCTGAGAACTCCATCTTTTTAAATGAAATTTCAGAAATACTAGTTAGTATGGTAGTATCGTCACCTGAGATGCCGTTGTATTAACGAATTGCAATGTATTTCAGAAATACTAGTTAGTATGGTAGGACTCGATCAAATAAGCACCGATCGCATATCCGAAGACATTTCAGAAATACTAGTTAGTATGGTAGTGGAGGTACCACATTCCTCTAGATACTTTTCTACCACTGTATTTCAGAAATACTAGTTAGTATGGTAGGAAGAGAGAGGGGGGTCGGTGTGTGAATAAATCTAAGATTTCAGAAATACTAGTTAGTATGGTAGTAGAGGGGTCAGTGTTGATGGGTCAGCACCAGAGAATATGTAATTTCAGAAATACTAGTTAGTATGGTAGTCTCCAAAAAAATGGTTTAGAGGAACTTTAGAAGCTCCTCATTTCAGAAATACTAGTTAGTATGGTAGTGATAAAGATATCGTTTCCATTAATTATCCCATAAATCATTTCAGAAATACTAGTTAGTATGGTAGGAGGACAAGTGGTTGCCCTTTGATTGAGAATGCCGCAATTTCAGAAATACTAGTTAGTATGGTAGATAGTATGAACTACCATCTTTACGAACAACTATTACACTATAATTTCAGAAATACTAGTTAGTATGGTAGGTCAATTCGTCAAAGGCGTAAGACATGAGATTTAAGAGATTTCAGAAATACTAGTTAGTATGGTAGCCATATATACTGCGTAACTTTCTCATACAAATCCGGAAAATTTCAGAAATACTAGTTAGTATGGTAGCTTCATACCAGACCCTCCGAACACATTCATACACAAAGGAGGATAATTTCAGAAATACTAGTTAGTATGGTAGCTAACAACCCATAGGCCGCCTAGTTCCTCACATTTCCGATTTCAGAAATACTAGTTAGTATGGTAGTTTCCATACTTTTTTCAATCCTAGGGAACTTGTCCCTAATTTCAGAAATACTAGTTAGTATGGTAGGTCACAATCTTACCCCATGCACGGAAACGGGAGTCAATTTCAGAAATACTAGTTAGTATGGTAGTATTCCTATGAGCCTGGAATATAAGGAAATCCTGATTAGTATTTCAGAAATACTAGTTAGTATGGTAGTCCCTACTAAACACTAGGTTTGTTTTGCCCTCCACATAATTTCAGAAATACTAGTTAGTATGGTAGTTCGATGATCTCTTTCACTGTCATTACTATGGTCGTTATTTCAGAAATACTAGTTAGTATGGTAGTATATATGCCAGTAAAGGAGGAGAAACGATCCGGGATCAGCATTTCAGAAATACTAGTTAGTATGGTAGTTACAGTTCGTCTGCGACCGTGCTGAGATAGTCACCAAAGCTTATTTCAGAAATACTAGTTAGTATGGTAGTTTGAATATAATCTAGTATAAGCAATTCTTTTAATTGTGAAATTTCAGAAATACTAGTTAGTATGGTAGCCTATTATTTGCTTTTCACCATCAAACAGGTAAATTTTATTTCAGAAATACTAGTTAGTATGGTAGGTGGAATACAGACTTAGAGAACGTAACCTCGCCGTCCCATTTCAGAAATACTAGTTAGTATGGTAGATTCCAATTCTTTTTGGCATATCAAACATTTCATAATTTCAGAAATACTAGTTAGTATGGTAGTTTCTCCGCCGCCTGAAGTCCCCGTGACTTCATTATGAAGTCATTTCAGAAATACTAGTTAGTATGGTAGTTCTCGCAATTGCGAGTTTAAGCCTCTCGACACTGCTTTCTAATTTCAGAAATACTAGTTAGTATGGTAGTCTCGACATAGTGCTGATATTCACGGTAGAACATCCATTCTAATTTCAGAAATACTAGTTAGTATGGTAGAACTGTGATTACGACCGTAATGCTAATCCAAGCGGCCACATTTCAGAAATACTAGTTAGTATGGTAGCAATGCGTACCCACCTTTCTGACTCAGATCTACACTTGTCACATTTCAGAAATACTAGTTAGTATGGTAGCTATATCGCTTTTCACTTTGTCTATTAAACCTATGTAATATTTCAGAAATACTAGTTAGTATGGTAGTTCCTCGATCGCATTACTGTCTATTTCCTTTTTCTTTTTTGTCATTTCAGAAATACTAGTTAGTATGGTAGCGTACGGACGCAGGTAATTGGTACCACATCCAATTTCAGAAATACTAGTTAGTATGGTAGTGCATGATCCTGTTCTCGTGCCTCATGCCGGCACGTCCTTATTTCAGAAATACTAGTTAGTATGGTAGACATACGTACAGTCGTGAACGATATGCCGATGCGATCGCATAATTTCAGAAATACTAGTTAGTATGGTAGTTTCATTCCCCTCTACCAGGTCATCGACAAGTTGATCCTTCATTTCAGAAATACTAGTTAGTATGGTAGTTTAGTTTTATAGGTCCTCTTCTTGGTATGCGGAGATTTCAGAAATACTAGTTAGTATGGTAGTTTCGACTTCTGAAGGTTTTAGCCCTCTGTCCCAGGAGCATTTCAGAAATACTAGTTAGTATGGTAGGCGGTATTAATTTCCTCATTGATATCTGCAATTGTAATTTCAGAAATACTAGTTAGTATGGTAGGATTCTGCAATACAATTTGTAAGCTTATGGACTAATTTCATTTCAGAAATACTAGTTAGTATGGTAGGAATAATCCCTATTTTCTATTTCTGTTTTTATCTTGTTATTTCAGAAATACTAGTTAGTATGGTAGCTGCTATAGGGTATTCTCATTCTCATTTTTCCACTCCTATTTCAGAAATACTAGTTAGTACGGTAGACCCTTCCTCCAGTCATGCTCCTCGTCTACTCTCTCTAATTTCAGAAATACTAGTTAGTATGGTAGGATTTTACGTCCTCGGGGTACATGGGTGAGTCACTGATTTCAGAAATACTAGTTAGTATGGTAGGCATGGTAAATGTCTGAATCACCAGAACTCACCGTATGAGATTTCAGAAATACTAGTTAGTATGGTAGGATTATACTCAGTATCTTCTTTAAACACACGTCTGTATATAATTTCAGAAATACTAGTTAGTATGGTAGTTCTTTATTTCAGCAACCCACTGGTCAACTAAAGATGATGGTGATTTCAGAAATACTAGTTAGTATGGTAGGTATCCAATGTCATCGGCGGCTAGATAGTGCGCCGAATTTCAGAAATACTAGTTAGTATGGTAGCTCAGCGGAGATTGCCTCCGCTCTGGTTCGCGGTATATCCAATTTCAGAAATACTAGTTAGTATGGTAGGTAGATATCATCCGCAACTGCCATGAGATAATCCCCGAAGCATTTCAGAAATACTAGTTAGTATGGTAGTATCCTATCTGACAAATATGTTGACAACAGAAGTATTTGAAATTTCAGAAATACTAGTTAGTATGGTAGAACAAAGCTGCTGCTTCAACTTCGCCCTTACTAGCTGATTTCAGAAATACTAGTTAGTATGGTAGCTCCGCCCTGCTGTGAGGTATTCTCATTTTTCCACGCCTCATTTCAGAAATACTAGTTAGTATGGTAGTAATAATAACCCAGTTCCAGTCCAAGCGAAGTTATTGTTATTTCAGAAATACTAGTTAGTATGGTAGTCCCTGATGATATCGGACATGCTGATTCCCTTTTCTTCCATATTTCAGAAATACTAGTTAGTATGGTAGTTCTCACCCATCCATTTGGGAAAGTGACGAAAAATCCATGCTCGTATTTCAGAAATACTAGTTAGTATGGTAGTCCAGCCAGAGGAGTACCGTAATAAAGAACAACGACAGCATTTCAGAAATACTAGTTAGTATGGTAGTCCCGTCGAGGAACATGCCTACTTCCCCGTCCTTGTACATATTTCAGAAATACTAGTTAGTATGGTAGCAACAGTATATCGATAGGGACCCCTTTTTCCCAAATCCGCGGCATTTCAGAAATACTAGTTAGTATGGTAGCACCTTCAGGAGTCTTTCGACTTCCGAATGACTTAGCCTGCGAATTTCAGAAATACTAGTTAGTATGGTAGTCGCCCTATTCCAAATTCTTTCGCACATCTCCTGATGGGAGTTCATTTCAGAAATACTAGTTAGTATGGTAGTCGCCCTATTCCAAATTCTTTCGCACATCTCCTGATGGGAGTTCATTTCAGAAATACTAGTTAGTATGGTAGCTCCACCAACCATTCAAATAGATCATTCTTGTCAATTCTATTTCAGAAATACTAGTTAGTATGGTAGCCAAGAGCTCTGTGCGAGCTCCTTTATTGTCATGTTCTTTTATTTCAGAAATACTAGTTAGTATGGTAGTTCAGTCAGGATTTCCTTTCTCTCTCTAACTATTCCCAGAAATTTCAGAAATACTAGTTAGTATGGTAGCATCGACAAACGCCTTGTGAACCTCAGCTGACTGGCGTTCGAATTTCAGAAATACTAGTTAGTATGGTAGGTATATCAGTTCTTCTTTTGTCATGTTTTTCCCTCTTTGTTATTTCAGAAATACTAGTTAGTATGGTAGTTCTTTTCTGGTTTGTCCTCGCCAGACAGCGCAAATTTAACATTTCAGAAATACTAGTTAGTATGGTAGCTGTTTATGACATCGGCGGCGACCCTGAGGTTGTCGGGAATTTCAGAAATACTAGTTAGTATGGTAGCCGGCTTGAGAAATTCATTTGCTGGATTGGGAATTTCCTTTATATTTCAGAAATACTAGTTAGTATGGTAGATATAGAACGTCATCCTGGGCTGAAATAGGGATCATTGATCGTTTCAAGACAAAGGAGAAACTTGCATCATATGCCGGTCTTGTACCGAGACAGTATCAATCAGGAAACAGGGACATAAAAGGGCACATAACAAAGCATGGCCCTTCAATGCTCAGGTATATCCTTGTTCTGGCTGCACATTCCACCATAAAATATTCAAAGAAGATGAGATCGAAGTATCTCAGCCTTGTCAGAAGGCTCGGAAAGAACAGAGCCATTGTGGCAATTGCAAGAATGATCATAGAGATAATATTCTTAATGCTAACAAGGCATGAGAAATACAATGACGAGAATGATCAGCTAACAGAGAAAAAGATTCATGCAATGTCTCTTAGGGCAATGAAAGAGAGGCATGGGATCGATCTCAAATCAGCCGTAAATTTATTAAGGGAGAAAAATATGGTGAGAATGTCAACATAACATTTTTCATAGGAGTATCTGGAACAGTACCATCAGAGAAGCAATTCTGAATCGGGATTTGCAGCCGACAAGAAGATGCTTGGATGGAACATATCCCAGAGAAGGGATGACATGATAGACAGTGCACTATTCTGCACCGGCGTCTGGCACAATCTGTTCAATATGGGCAGGTCTTAGAATTGTGTCCCACACTCGAATCAGAGACTAAATCTAAATAGTGCTCATCCATGGATTGTCATGAAACTACTTGTGTCCACTTGGGGGCTTCCCACAAATTGGTCAGATTCCACCTACGAATTCAATGGCTCTACTTCCAGGGCGTGCACAACGCTAAAATTGCTGCACAAAAACTATGACAGGTCAATCGTAATCGTTCTAGACAGCCTAATTGACGTTGCGGGAAAGGGCAGAGAAGACAGTCAGTGCGCAAAGTGTTTTTATAGCCATAAGAGCGATTTCACTCAAGGCACTTACGCGGAACTGGTTGAAAAGGTAAAAGAAACTGTATCCGGAACGCTTGATTGTCTCGGCATACAAAATGCGGACGTAATGGTCCTGCCGGCCACGGGTTCTCCTGCCGGCAACTGGAGATTCAACGGCAATATGATGGATTACATATCTGTTGGCCTTATGGGTATTTACGAATACATAAAAAATCAGGAGGATCTCGATGAGATTGCACTCGACCTGACGCATGGGATCAATTTCATGCCTGCTCTTTCCTTCAGAATGGTACAGATTATCTCACAGCTTGCTTTTCTGAACAATGAAAGTCAAAAAAGGGTAAAATTTGTGGCATACAACTCCGATCCTTTTACGTCAAAGTGCAACCTCAATATTAACAGGGTGCACAGTGAGATAATTACATCTGTTGAAATTCCAAAACATTTACCTAGCAAGATGTTCCTGCCAAACCACCCTAAGGGAGTTTTTTCAGACATGAACAGGCTATTTGCCAATGAAATAAACCCCATAATCTCTTCAGTATTCTACCCTCTTCCCCTCGCCCTTTCGAGTCTCGCTAAAAACAGGTTCTCAATAGATCCAATGAAAATATGGAAACAGAACGTTTCGATTGACGGTGCCACTGTAAACAGGGAAGTTTCGTTGGATCCGGTTGCCATCAATGCCATGATACTTTCGCATATTCTGAACGAGAAGGTAGATTTTGGATGTTCCATAGAGAGTTTGAAGGTAATCAACGAAAGGATTTACAAGAGAATATCCCCCGTTGAGGAGGTTCTCATAGGCAATGAACTCGAGCAGATAGGTAGGCAAATTGATGAATATCAAGGCGATTTTCCCATAACCCTTGATAAACTGATGGTAGACAAATACGGCAATAATGGAAAATACGCCGGTGTTGTTGACAAGGGGGCATCAGATTCTCAACTTATCCATGCGGATAAACGAGTGATGATTGCCCACGCTGGTCTCCAGAAGGAATTTGTAAAGCTTGAATCGAGTAGAAAGGTTATTTACGTCGGAGAGGCCGCAGCTATAATGAAAGGAGCGGGACTGATACTTAATTAATAATTGCTAGTGACGGAGATATGGAAGTGAATCAATGAAGCCATGAAGGTCAATCCGCTTCGTTTCCTTTTATTTGCTTATTCTCTTGTGCCCTATTACGCAAATGATATTTCAGGGGGCACAATCGGTGTTCCTATTCTACCAGCGCGACATTATACCTTTCTACGGCATTGATGCGTTCTTACCTTGCCTCACTGACGAAGCAGGCCGGTAATCCCAAAAGTTGATCTGTGCGGCTGCGTCACTCATATGATTCTTCACAGTGCATCCCGCCAAGACAAGTACTGCTGCTATCAGTATTATAGGTGTAAAAATAAAAGATATCAGATACATAATCATTGCGGCATCGAACATACCCGTGTTGAAGGCAAGAGCGAGTCTGTGCATGCCAATTATGACTCCCATGATTATTCCTATGAGCAGAAGGACAACACCCAGAAGCAGCACGGAACTGACCAGGAGCAGTTTAGTTAGAAACGGCCCAGATAGAGAACTTGCTGAAATTCCCGAAAGGAGATTAGGAACCATCAGGATTATGGCAACCGCCGGCAGAATAACCATTGCGAATCCCGCCATAAGCAACAGGGAACCCGTCCTTGGAGACGCAAATCTAACGGATGACTTGGAAAGAGCGTTGAATCCACGATAAAGCATGTAGTATGAAAACATTGCAACGATAGTTATGGTTGCAATCAATATCAGGAAATATACAAATTCCGACGAGTTTATAAAGGCAGAGACAGATGTTGAAACGGATCCCCCTGACACGGGTATTATACTGGAGAAACCGAAGCCTGACACAGCTGTTATAATTCCTATTATCCCCGATATTATGCTGATTATGGCGAATCTTCTGATAAAGAGTATTCCAGATATTTGACCGTCGGACACAGGCATGGACATTTCTAGCCCACATACCGGGCACACGGATGCACTTGCATCGACTTCCGATCCGCAGGTTGGGCATTTCCTGAGCATTTAAGTCCATTGCGTCTATGGTATTAAAAATTATTTGGGAGTTATTTCAGATCAGTCCTCATACACTGTTCTCCCCTCAGCAACGACCATCTTAGGATGGGATGAGATCAGGAACGGGTCATCGTTCCACACACTAAAAGATGCGATATAACCATCCGCTATCCTTCCCAAGGACTTTATTCCAAGTATCTCAGCAGGTTGGCTCGTAAGCTTTGATATGACATCTTCCCTGTTCAAGCCGAATCTCATGAAGTGTCTCATTGTGTAGAATATGTTTCTTTGCAGGATAACCGGGTGGTCGCTCATCATGCAAAATTTTATGCCGGAATTCAGGACTTTTTCGGTGTTTCTCCAGGATTCGTGCTTCAGCTCGACCTTGTACGGATGTGTGTCCAGAGGACCGTAGATGAGAGGTATGCCGGCATCCGAAACCTTTCGGAACACATCCTCGTGATGGATATCTATCCCATGGTTAAGCACTGCCCGGAATCCGAATTCATCCTTTAGCTGCATAAGGACAAATGCATCATCTTCCTTATGAAGATGGACCATCATTCTGTATTTTCCCTCCAGAATATTCATGAAAACCTCCTCCAGCGGTTCTATCTCATCTGGCGTCTTCTTTCCAAGCCTTATAAGGTTTGCAGCTTTCCTGGCCTTTGTCAGGTTTTCCCTCAGGAGCGCAACTGCACCCATCCTCGTTGTGGGTCTCTTTCCCTTCCATTCGGTTGTGCTCCTCGGGTTATACCCAAGCGCAGCCTTTATCCCAATATCCTGCATGTATGCTCTGTCAATATTCTGCTCATAATTCTTAATGAGCACGGATTTTCCGCCGATTGGATTCCCACTTCCCGGCAGAACCACTGAATAAAGAACTCCATTTTCAACAGATTCCTCAAATGCGTGATCATCCATGTATACACTATCCAAGGCGTTGACCAGAGGGTAAATGGAATCCATCTGTTCATTCGATTCATCCTCCGCTGATGGCTCACCCGCCCTGACCATGCCTATATGGCTGTGACCATCGATAAACGCAGGCGTAACATAACCCTCGGATATGATCTCGCAGTCAGGTTTCTTCTCGCTGACTGAACTTACAGATCCTTCAAACAAAACATAAACATCACGTTTAGAAGAAACTCCATCGTACAGAACCTTTGCTCTTACAGCTTTCATGAGATGGCATGAATTCAAAGCAAAAATAAATATGGTTAGCACATGAAAGAAAAGCTCCGTGTAAAACTTAAATTCATTTATTCAGTATTATTTATTCTCCCTGCCTTCAGATTTCCATCTCTGCCAGTTTGAAATTATGTAGACAGCATAGGCGGCCACCCATAATATGATGGCTACAACAAGACTGAGGCCAATAAGGGATCCCGAAACATGATATCCCATGAGGAACAGCCATTCATAAGAGAAGGCGCCGAGAATGATTGCCGCAAGCCCGAAAATTACCAGAATAATGGAAATGTAGAATGATGCGTTGTCCCATGGGTTTCTATCGACTGTCATATATTCGTCTTACCATGGGCTTAAACTATTTCTTATTTTTCCCTTCCTGGGCTTTTAGAATCAATCTACAAGAAAACAAGGGCCAGGAGAGTTACGATGAGCACCGGCGTAGCTATTATGAACCCAACCTTCATGTAGCTGCCAGGGGATATCTTAATCCCTCTCTTTCGTTCAAGCGAATAGAGCCACAGAAGCGTTGCCAGTGATCCTATCGGCGTGAATTTAGGGCCTATGTCATTACCGATCACGTTTGCGTATATCAGGAGACCAGGATCGGATATCCGCGCCAGAGCCAGGTTTCCTATCATAACCGATGGAAGGTTGTTCATTATTGCCGCCATAAAACCAAATATCAATCCTGAAAACACAGTGGACAGGGGATTGCCAATTCTGGATAAAACCGTTATGAGATCTGCGACATACTGGGTGAAACCATGGGCACCCATGCCAAAAACAACTATGTACATTCCAAGAGAAAAGATAACGATCTGCCAGGGGGCTTCTCGAATTATGCGGTTAGTGTCTATCACTCCGTGCAATCGGGCTACTATGAATAATGCTGCTACACCAGGAACAGCAATTAACGCTATTGGAATGTCAAATATACCGCCAATGGAGTAAAGTGCCACCAGCGTGGCGATTACTGGAAAGGCAAGCTTGAAAAGAAGAGGGTCTTTAATAGCAGATTCTGGTTTCTCCAGCAGATCTGCGTTGAACTCTTCTGGGATCTGGTGTCTGTAGTAAAGCCACAGAAACAGCACCGTAGCCAGTATGGAAACTATGTCCGGCAGTATCATCTTCGCAGCATATACAAGAAATGGAATGGAAAAATAGCTTGCGGAGATAATATTGACAAGGTTGCTGATGGTAAGAGGTATGCTTGCAGTATCCGCTATGAATCCAGTTGCCATGATAAATGGGATTACATGTTTCGTGTCGAATCCTGATCTGTATACTATGGCTATTACTATTGGCGTAAGGACCAGTGCAGTACCATCATTAGCGAAGACGGCAGAAATCCCGGATCCGAGCAGAATTATGAGTATGAAGAGCTTTCGGGCATCTCCCCTGGAATAATGTGCTATTTTCAGTGCAAGATATTCAAAAAATCCCGCTTCATCAAATACAAGCGAAGCAATGATGATTGCTACAAAGGTAAATGTGGCATTCCAGACAATGTTCCATACTATTATTATGTCAGAAAATGACGTAATTCCAAGAATGATTGATATTGCTGCCCCTATGAGGGCAGAATACCCTATACCCAGATTTGCGGGGCGTTTAAGAACAAGGAAGAGGGTCACGGCAAATATGGCGACAGATATGGGAAAAAGTATCTGCATCAGTGCACCAGATCATTTCCATCAGTCTTAATGGGATCTTCCGGGCACTCAACACAGTTGCATATCATGTTTATGACATCACCTGTCTTCTCGCCCTGTATGATCAGGTCTATCAAGGTTTTATCGCTAAGGGAATATATGATCTTTTTACCGGAAAAGTAGCTCCTCACGATCCCTTTCTCCCGAAGATCCATCAGCTTGTGGGAAATCAGGGATTGTGATTTCCGCGTAGTTCTTACTATATCACCACGCACATTTCTCCATTGGAGAGCATTTTTATTATATCCAATCTCGTCTGGTCGGAAAGAAGCTTGTATATTTCCAGATCACCAATTTTTTCCATGGGGGTCACCGTATATGAAAGTAATTTCATATGATTATTTCGTCATATTATAAAGTTCGTTTGTCGGTCATATTACAGACTCAATAAATAAGGCAGATAGATATTTGGCCATGAAACTGCTGATTATATCTGACGCCCACTCCAACTACCTTGCCCTGAAGGCTGCAGTCGATTCTGAAAGATATGATAAACTGGTATTTCTTGGGGATGCAGTTGATTATGGTCCGCAACCAGCCGAGGTCCTGGATTTCATAACAGAGAATGCGGACTATTACGTTATGGGAAACCACGACAGGGCTGTTGCCTATGACGAGGACTGCCACTGCTCAATAGATATGCACGACCTCAGTGAATACACTAGGAAGGAAATCTCGCAGAAAATCCTCTCGAAGCAGGACATTGAGAAACTCAAGAGAATGCCTGAGAAGATTATTGTGGAAATAGACGGCATGAAGACCTATATGACGCATGCGTCGCCTTACAACAGTCTGAACGGCTACATGTATGGCAGTGAAGCCGACATGGTCGCTAGGGACAAGAATCTAATGGATTACTCCCTGATAATGGTGGGTCACACCCATTATCCGATGTATTACAAGAACAGGATCCTGAACCCTGGAAGCGTTGGCCAGCCCAGGGACGGGAACTGGATGCCACATTATGCCATTATGGATACTGACAGAAATGAAGTAAGGTTCAGGAGATTCAGTTATGATCATGAATCCACTCTAAAGCTCATAAGGGAACTTGTAACCAACGAGGCGATGCTGCAGAAGCTCAGTAAATTCTATTCGTAAGTCGACTGCTCCACTCTTCCGATGTGACTAGTTGCTGTCCGGGATTTGTGGATCAGGACGCAACGGTTGACTGGTTGGCATTCCTTTACCTGAGGAAGGAGGCTATCCATTATCCATTCTCCTCACGAAGATCATGCCTATGAATCGATATATTCCTGCGAACAGTCCAGCTTAACCGTCTTACTCTTCAGGAGAGTGTCTTACCATTTCAGGTATGGATAGATTATTCATGGCACATGAATACTGAAATGTTAGCTTTCATCCCATCCCTCACGGAAGTGTCTTCCCGCTCCCTACGATAAATGTCAGACAGAATCGGATAAGTTTAAAATCACAAGTTATGATAACCTGCGGTATAGAAGTGATAGTTCACGGTAGTTACCAGGAGTAAGGATGCTATTCTCCCCCAAGCAAGGTCAGATGAAACTGGAAATGGTCTGGTTGGGAAGAATGGAGATCTCAGGAGGGGATGGTTTCTCAGTTATCTGTTTTCGAACATAGCGGGTGGCATAAACACACCACTCATCCCTCTCTTCGTGGTTATATACCTCAGATCCAATGTCTCTCTTGTCGGGTTAACCTCCGCCTTGGCATCTGCAGCATCAGTTCCGGCCCTGATATACTGGGGTAACCTTTCTGACAGGTTCGGCAGAAGGAAAGTATTCGTGTTCGCTGGATTTTTTGGATCGTTCCTGACACTGATCTTCATTCCGTTCGTGACGGGGATTGGCGAATACATACTTGTTCTGATGGCATTCCAGATAGTTGCCATGGCGAGTGTTCCCGTGTCAACAATGATAATACTTGAGAACACTGAGGAATCCAGATGGCCATCAATAATGTCCAGTTTCAGCATGATCACTTCCATAGGTACAGTGCTCGGCCTGATTTTTGGTTCATTTCTCGTGCTTGGGGATACGGCATTCACCACCTCTTCGCTGCCTGATATTTACGCAATTTCAGCTGTAGTCTATCTCATAGCAGCTATAAGCTCGCTTTATCTGCTTCCAGAACCAAGAAGGAGGTTGAGAAGAAGCAAAATAAGTGATCTCTATACCTTTAGGGTCATAGAACGCATCAGATACCTGCCCTCGTTCGTGCTGCATATATTCACGGAGGGGAAGAATGGTCACAGGCTTTCTGCCGATCTGAAAAAATACCTCTTTTCCACGACCCTGCTCATGTTTGGTTTCCAGATATTCTTCGTGCCATTTCCCGTATTCCTCATAGACAGGCTGGGGGCAGGCAACCTTCAGATATTTGTGATGTATCTCCTGAACAGCGTTTTTTCAACTATCGCTTTCAGACCTGCAGGGAACCTGATAAATCGCTTCGGCATAACCAGGACTATTTCCACTTCAATTTTATCGCGGATAGTTATATTCACTGCGGCGGCTTTCATTCCATTCTTTATAACAGGAAGCTTTGTGCTGCTTGTAATAATGCTTTCTTTCTATGGTATACTGGGAGGATTATGGAGCTTCATCAGCATCTCTGAGGTAACATCCATTTCCAAGATGTGCGAAAAGGCAGTTCGCGGAAAGGCCATTGGAGCTTACAATTCCCTTAATGGCGTAGGACAGATACTCGGGGCAGGTCTTTCCGGCTTTGTTGCACTGTACCTCGGGTATGAAACTGACTTCATAATAGCTGCCATAGTTGTTGCTATTGGTCTATCACTGATCCTAAAAATTAAAATTCCGTTGTCTTACGAGAGTATAGAAAAAGAGGCAGCTTCTAGATGATTCCCCTGACGACGTTCCTGTCCACAGAAACCCCCTTGGGGGTGAGTATTATCATGTTCTTGCCGAATCCTGCAACGTCCCCGCCAGTGTCGCGCCCCAGATACTTTATATCGTCCAGGACCTTCCTGCGTATGAGTTCATCATCGGCAACAGGACTGTAATCTATTATCAGTATGGTTCCGCCGTAAGTGAATTCCGACAGCCTCGAAACATCATCATACCTGTTAATTTCCACGATGCGGACGACCATGTCAGATCCGGTGAAATCATCCTGCATCTTAAGTTCATCTAGGTCTATGAATTTCCTTGACCTGTCCTTTCCCTTCGAGGGTTTCGACTTGCTTTTGTTTCCCCTAAGTAGCGCCATCTGATCAGGAAATAAGACTCAACTATGATATAAAGATTTTTTCTTCAAGTTGCATTTAGCATATCCGGATAAATTTTCACTTCCTGGTCATCTTTATGAAAATATTCATGAGATTTGATATCCCGTCCCCCCATGTCTTGAGTTTTGGTTTCGTGATCCTCACTCCGTAACGGATGGGAACCTCAATGAACCTCCCTCTCTTCATGGCCTCTATCTTAATTTCCTGCGAAAAGGACATCCCGTCGCTCAGATGCCCCATTTTCCTGTATATTTCTGACCGGAATATCCACATCCCGCTCTGGGAATCCTTCATCGAGTGTTTGAAGAACAACCGGATGGTAATGTTCAGAACACTGTTGCCGACAAAGTGAAGGGTGGTGTAATTCTCGTTGTTCCGGAGAGACATTCTGTCGCATGAGATAAAATCCACATCATCTTTTATCAGCAGGTCAATGAGCGTTGTTACTATGTCGGTTGGGTAAGTCCCATCCCCGTCCATGCAGACTATTATATCGCCGCTAGCCTGAATCAGGCCCGTCTTGTAAGCCAGTCCATATCCGCGAAGGGGCTGGTCAATGACTCTGGCCCCCTCGGACGAGGCTATCTGCTTTGTCCTATCCTTTGAATTTGTATCGACGACCAAAATTTCGATATCCCCGAGAGTCTTCAAGCCCTCTATAACACTTCCAATGGTCTTCTCCTCGTTCATTGTGGGGATGACTGCACTAATCTTAGGCATATTCCGCGAACCTAATCATCATCATTGTATAATACGTTTCTGACAACCTCCAGCGACTTGATTCCCAGTTCCCATTCGATACTGAGGTTCCATATTATGGAGCGGCAACAAATGGATCTACCCTAATAGGCTTCTCTGCCACAGCACATTCCAGGGCTGTTAATCAGGAAGCGCCTCACATCTCTGCGATTATCATTATCCATATGTTAATTGCTGCATCCGGGCAAATCCAATGACCGTGAACTTTCGCTCCGTTTTCCTCGGTGCATTGTTGCATACAGACACTTACCCAACCCTGGCGACTTCGCTTGTCCCGTTATTTTTCTTTATTTCATACATGGCATCAGCTACAGCGTAGAGTTCCCTGTGGTGCGTTATGAGAACAAGCTGCGGCACTATACCCTCATCTCTCAGGGAGTACTGTATTATGTCCCTTAGGTTTGCCCTCCTGTCCTCATCGAGGAAGGTTGTAGGTTCATCCATTATTATGGTACTAATCCTGTTCCCGAGATAGCTGGAAATTGCAAGTCTAACGGCAATGGCAAGCGCCGTTCTCTCGCCACCGCTCAGTGAATCTATACTCTCCATGGTTCCGTTCTGCGAAACTCGTATGTCCAGATCCTCGTCGACAGTCACGTCATCTATATTCAGGTTGAAGGAAGCTATGAGAGAGACGGTCTTATTAGAGATATACGCAGAGAATCTCTTCCTTATGATCTTCTGTACCCCGTCTCTGTCGAAGGCTTTTCTGATCTCCTCCAGTTTTAGCATGGCATTCCTGAACTTTTCGTACTTCACTCTTGATTTTTCAAGCTTCTCTCTCTCGGAAAGAAGCTGGGATATCGCCTTCCTGATCTGTTCATCCCTTCCCTTCAACCCGGCTATCTCCATCTGTCTTTCCAGCAATTCGCTCCGAAGTTTCTGGTATGATTCCTCAGCTTTCCTGTAACTGACCTCCGAACCGGACTCAAGATCTATCTCCCTGGCTAGGTCGGAAAGAACCTTTTCCATTTCCCTCACCCTCTGGGATATCTCGTTCTCGGTAACCTTCAGCGAATCAAGCTGAGACATTTTTCTTGAAATGCTGTCATACTCTCTCCTGATATTTTCAAGCGAAGCGACGCTGTCAATACCGGGAACAAATCCAATTTCCCTCTCGATTTCCGCGAGTCTCTCCTCAATGCTTGAAATTTCTCCAATGAGGCTGGATCTCTGAGCCCTTAAATCCTCTATGTTCATGGAGTCTCTCGTAGCCAGCGTGATAGAATATTCACGATGATTCCTGCCTTTTGCATCCATAGCACTCCTGACGTCTAAGAGCTGTTTTTCAACATTTTTTATTCTTTCGTATTCTGTAGAATACTTTCCAAGGGTGGCTTCGGCTTCAGCATATTCCTTCCGGGCAGTTTCCATGTCAGAAAATGCTGCAAGGGCATTCCTGAATTCTCCGGACTGGATCCTGTCAATTTTCTTTGTAATCTCTGATATGAGGTTGGTAAGCTCTGTCTTTTTATCTGATGCAAGGGATATCTCTTTCAGCGCCTCTGTCTCCCTTTTCCTGTACTCGTCAAGCATGGACGAAGTATGATCGGGAGTAAGAATAGATCCGCAGAGTGGGCAGACGCTCCTCCCCTGAAGGGTTTCTAGACTCTCGCGGATTTCCTTCAGCATCCTTGTCTGGTTCGCCACACCGGCCCTTAGGGTTTCAATTTTACCAGATGCTTCAAGCTTCTCGGAATTAAGCCTTTTCTGGAATTCTGTGATGGAGTCATGGGTTATTGCCATCCCATCAGGAAAAATGCTCCTGTATCTCTCCAATGCTGCAGCATCAAGCTGAAGTTTCTCAATGCGCTTTTTCTGAAAAGCCAACAGCTGTTCTGCGGATTCGTATTGCTTCACGGTGCCGGCTGCCTGCTTGATGTCCTGTTCCAAGCCCTTTACCTGCTCCTCCTGTCTGTTATATTCCTCATAGTCTTTCCTCAGCATTTTCAGTCTCGAATCCAGTTCCTCGTACCTGTTCATGTTTTCAGTAATGATCTTTAATCTGGATTTGGCGGAGGACAGATCCTTTCCTTCGAGAAGATACCGGGATATCTTCTCGCCGTTCCTGTACAGAGGGTCGTCCTCTATCTCCTGTCTCCTCCTTTCTGTATCCTTGAGTGTTTCCATCAGCGCTTTTGTGTCACTGATGCGCTGAATGGCACCGTCGAGATCCTTCCGCATGGTCTTCATCTGGGTGGTCTTGGAGACGTAATCCTGGTAGGATCTGTAAAAATCATCCCTTTCCCTGGTCTTTGCATCCAGGCTCAGGGAAATTTCCCTCATCTCCTCTTCTTTTCTGGATATTGTTTCAGACACTTCTCTCTGTGCTTCCTGATTTCCACTGATCTCCGTGGAAAGCTCCAGAAACCGGTCATCGCTGTACTTGAATCTTGCAGATTCCATATCTATCCTGCGGATATACTCGCTGATCTTGGACGCCTGTTTTCCCAGCCTTTCAATATTTATCACCTTTGAGAGGAAGTCTTTCCTCTTCCTCGGCTCCTCAGATATAAGAGAATCTATGTCTCCCTGCCTCACAAACACAGAATTCAGGAAAATATCCTTAGACATTCCAAGTATGCGTGATATCTGTGATGTAACCCCCTCTGAGGTTTCCGCTATCATGCTTCCACCGGACTTAAGCCACGCCTCTTTGGCTCCCCTTCTTACTGCTATGGATCTGTAAAGTTCATAGTCCAGACCGCCCATGTTGAAATTCAGCGTGACAGATGCCTCCAGTTTTCCTTTCTTGATCATGTCCTGGGTGTTTCCGGATCGCCTTTCGTTGAACAAGGCGAACTTAATGGCATCCACAATGCTGGACTTGCCAGCTCCGTTATTGCCCACAATCAGGTTTACTCCCGTAGCAAAATCTATCTCCGTGCTGTCGTGTGATACAAAATTCGTGAGTTCTACGGATCTCAATATCATATTACTGATCCTCCCCGATTCCAAGATATCCGAGCACAGCTGAATAGGTTCGTTCGTCGTCATCGCCAAGCAGGGACTCATAGAGCTTCTCCGCAAGGGAGGCAAGTTCAGCATTATCTTTGAAATAGGAGGCAAAGTAACTCTTCATGCTGTTGTCATCTGGCGTTTCAGCTTCAACCCTGTCCTCACTTATGAATTCCGGCTTCCTGAAAATAGCCCTCCCTTTCATTTCCTCAAGCTTACCGATCACTCCGATTCTGTCAGATTTGCCGGAAATTTTAAGGCTCACAATGGGCAGCTTTCCATTATTCCCCGATCCATCTCCCAGGGCATGGTCGATCAGTTCAAGGTAGTTTTCTGTCCTTGCGTCTATCTCTATCTGTGGCCTGACACTCTTCAGAGTGACTCTTTTCACCTCTACATTTCCATTCTCAAGTTTGACAATGTTAACTCCCTTGCCACTCCTCCTGTAGGCTTTTATCTCTCTGGTGCTGGTCATTTCCGTGGAACCGGCATATGCAAACACGCTCCGTCCATTCCTAACAAGGTCCGAATCATGAATATGGCCGAATGCCAGGTAGCTGAAATTCACTGGCACATCGCTTTTCAGGGCTTCGCATTCCTCTGGTGGAAGATAGCCCTCAATTGCCTGGTGTGAGATGAGTATTGATGAATGAGAATTCCTGGCTATGGAATCCGCCTTGCGGTATTCCTCAGGAAGCTGGGCTTTCCTGAAACCCTTCATGTTGGATATACCGCAAATAGTGACATCTTCTCCATTCTTTGAATAGGTGATGCTCTCGCATCCGTCTCTGCCAAGCAGGATTATGTTCAGATGGTCAAATATGTCAGCCGCAGGGAAATCTGAACGCTTTGGCCTGTCATGGTCCCCCAGCACCACGTACATCTTTTTTCCGCTTTCCCTGATCCTCAGAGCTGCATTTTTGAATTCTGTCAGGGCCCGGTTGCTTGGATCCGCATAGTGGAAAAGATCACCGGAGTGGACAAAGAAGTCAACATCCTCCGCAAGACCTATGTCCACAGCTTCCCGGAAGGATTCGTAGAAATCCTCCTCCCTGAGATCCATCATGTACTGCCTTGCACCAAGGTGTGTATCCGATATATGAATGAATTTTACCAATTCAATCACCCATAAGAGCTGATATATCTTTACGGATGCTTGCCGGATCAGTTTTTCTTGATCTTTCCTGAAGGCTCTCCTTCAGCAGTGCAACAATATCAACATCCCCTCCACCCTCATTTGTTTCCCTCTTTCTAATTTTTACAATAACCGGCATTTTAACAAACTCTCCAAGCAGGATGCCTTCACCCACATCCAGGGATGGTAGATCAGCCATAATGGCTTCCCCAACGCTTTCCCCGCTCTCCATAACTGCCTTCTGGTCCATCGGGTTGGTTATCCTAAGTATTATTTCAGAGTTGCACTGGCTGAGTACGTCCTGATCTATCTTTCCCGGACGTTGCGTTATAACCACCAGGAATATCCCGAATTTTCTTCCCTCTGAGGCTATCCTCTTGATTAGCTGGGATATCTGCGTACTGGCACCGGGTGGAACAAAATTGTGTGCCTCCTCGATGAATATGAAGACGGGGAACCTGTATGCCGAGGAGAGTTTACTCTCGTATATCTCACTGACAACCCTGTACGAGAAATAGTTTGCCATGAACTGATCCATGCCTGAAAGATCCAGGATGCTCATCTGTCCTGGGGCTAGGTAATCTCCCTTTCCGGTAGTGGTTTCAGAGAATATGCCCCTTATTTTCTTCAGGAATTTTATCCGCCCGTCTATTTTTCTCCTGTCCTCAGGCTTAAGAGTTTCGAGAGCGTTTAGGAAGTCCTGGAAATCTCCCTTTCCTGTCATCGCCTTCTGGGCGGCTTCGACAATTCCAGACAGATTGGTCCAATTCTCCCTTATGTTCATTATGCCTGCAAGATCCTCGGATGTCAGATCCTGGAAACGAAGAGTGAACTCCTCGACTATACCCTTGCCATTGAGTTCATATCTTCCGGTACTGAGAGGAGTGCGGAATATTCTTATGAACCTGGAATAAATGTTTCCGGGTCCACCTGACTTCATAAATACATAGTCAGCGTGTGGATCAAGGACTATGATGGATGCTCCTTTCTTCAGCAGTTCCTCCATTATCACACCTGCAGTATGGCTCTTTCCCGCTCCCGTCTGGGCAACTATTGCAAGATGCCGTCTGAGCCCGTTTGCGCTTACCGAGACCCTCACATCCGCCCTGTCTCCAAGATAGCCGATTTCCAAAGCGTCATCACCGGGGTAGCCAAAGGCATTCTGAAGCATCGATGAATCAGCAGAGTATACCTTCAGTCCGGGATGAAGTAGATCCCTTGACTGCCTGAGGCTGCCGTTCTCAAATGTTCCAAGGGTTCGTGCCTGGCATATGCTCACTCTGTCTATTATGTCCGATTCAACATATTTCTGAATGCTGGAAAAGTCCATGCTGTCGTTGAGCAGTTCGCTACGGGAGACTATTCGCTCAATTCTCCCAAGTATCTTGGCATTGCCGAAATCGATGGATACATAATCCCATTTCTTGACCGGCGTACCCGAACTGATGACAAACTGGAAGCGATCAGAGGTGTTTTCTCCCACTGTATAACCGATATTAGATCCTGATCCTTGCACGGCGTTCACCCCTTGTTTCATAGAATTGGATGCCGGTCATCCTCTCAAATGTTTTCATGTAAAGATTCTCTATCTCAGGCGTCCTGAATTTCACCAGCCGGTCAACGTCAGCCAGCCATATGTTGTGTGCCTTCAGGCCTCCGTAACCCCAGAATATCATGTTCAGGATATCCTTACTGACAGATGCAGGTTTTGGTCCGTCTGATTGCACTTTCTGTGCACTGGGGGAGTAGATATCTACCTTGATTGGCAGATCCATTGTGTCAGGCACCGCATGGAATGTAACAACATTTACCATCCTATTTTCTCCACCCATCTTCATGGGAACAATCAGTGGGGTGGTGTAACCGCTGAACTTTGACATTGACCTTACAAGAAGGTGATCGGTCTCTTCCACCCTGCGTGCAGGATCTCCAATTATGCCCTGAAGGTACCTTATGAACATCCTGGAATCAGAGCTCTTTGACACAAAGACCAATGGAACCCCAGTTTCCGATGCAACCTCGAAAAGGTCTGCGAGCGTGGAGAAATAAGTGCCCATGAAGTCTTCATATTTACCTGCATTCAGCAGCCGGGATTCATGCATGAACCTTCCTATGAGGGATCCGTCGATAAGGGCGAAATCTGGTTTTTGTTCGCGGAGCACGTCAATAACCGAAAGATGCTCATTGTGCTCCATAAGCAGGCTGACAAGGGGACTAAGGTCGTCACGAGCCACAGAGAGCACCTCCGCCAGGAATTTGCTCCATATCCCTTCACCGATGCGCGAATATGCCCTGATCAGTATCAGTTTTTTCCCAGAATAGAGCTCGCGGACAAATTCGGTGCTATCGGTTGCCGATACAGTGTAGCTCCTATCAGTGTTCGGAGAAAACGGGTGAAAGTTCTTATGGAAAACGTCCTGATAGTGCAGATATGGTTCGGACCCCCGCTCCATGATCAGCGAATCCCTGATTTCCTGCATGTTATTGGACAGGTATGCTACAAAATCGGAATAGGTGTCGTTCATAGCAACTTAATGCTATCCTGTGGATAAATACTTAATTACTTCTTAAAAAAGGGTCCCAAATGATACTTCAATCCTTTCAATAGCTATTTATACAAGATAATGCTGGCATCTGACTAGATGGCGAACATCTTTTATTTCAGCATTGAACAGGACGACTGCCCACATACCTTCATAACGGGTCAGGTAGAGGGACTCTCAGTATTCATAATCAATACACTCAAAGCTGGCAGGAAGCGCCAGGTCACCACCACACTTTTCTCCGCGAAAAACTCAGAGGATTTAAGTAAGGCTTTGAATTTATTGAAATCATATCCGGCAATTGATGATCTTACAATACTTGGCAAGAGCGGAAATGTGATGTCTCTTATGTACAGCTTCCCTAAGACATCCGCTTTCAGGAATGTCAGCGAGTCAGGATTCAGGCTGCATCCCATAGTGGTACAGAAGGGGCAGGAAAAATGGTTCTTTATTGAGACACATAATGTCAAGATTACTAACCTCAAGAAAAGCATAACAGATTCAACGACCCGGATAATTGAACTCAGGAGAGTTTCAACCCAGGATTTCCTGGAAATGTATTCTAACCTGTTCAGCAAGATATGGACACTGCAGTCAAAGGGATCCATGGGGAGCACTGATGAAAATATACTGACGGAGGCTGTAAAGTCAGGTTATTATGAGTGGCCCCGAAAGACGTCAATTTCTACGCTAAGCGATAAGATGGGCATACCCGCCAGTACGATGATGTACAGAATGAGAAAACTTGAAAAACAAATCATGGAAAGTTTCAAGGAAATAAACTGATTCAGGTAATCTGTATTCAAAAAAGACCTTCTACAGCCATTTTTTCAAATAGTAAGCAAGATTCATGAATTTTATTTTAGCCGTTATTTTCAAATAAAAATTCAATTCCTCAATTTATAGCTCCAGGAAATAGTGTGCGAGACATTAACACTCTCGGTTTAAATACTAAATTAGAACAGGCTCAAAAAATCATTTAGTATGTATTTTTCAATCGGTTTTGCAATGGAAAAAAAGCAAAAATATCTCATATCCATAATAATAGTATTGGTTATGGTAATTGCTGGAATTGCGGTGGGTTTCCATTATCTCACTCCGAATCAATCCACCCCGAAAGGCAACACCATAATCATAGCGAGCTCGGCCACTCCGTCATCACTGGATCCCGCTGTAGCATTTGACACAAATTCAGTATTTTTTGATGACCAGATGTACCAGTCTCTGCTTGGATACGGCAACACCACCTATAATGGGCAGACCGTTGGATCTCTCTCCCCTGTGCCTGAACTTGCAACAAGCTGGACGGTAAACCCTAACGGATCGGTCCTATTCAACCTGAGGCAGGGCGTAACTTTCTGGAATGGTGACCAGTTTAACTCAAGTGCAGTTCAATTCTCCCTTGACAGAGTCATTCAGATGAAGCAGGGCGGAGACTTCCACGTCTATGAGTTCCTTAACGAAAGCGGAATACACATACTTGGAAAGTACCAGATCCTTCTGGTGCCCTCAGCACCCTATCCATGGTTCCTTAACCTGTTCCAGCTCTGGGTCACAGACATAGTCGATCCATCATTCGTCAACGCTCATGGAGGAATTACCAATGATAGCGTTAATACCTACATGGCAGACCACGCCATGGGAACTGGACCATACACTCTGAACCAGTACGGAACGACACAGATAACTCTTACCGCCAACCCTAATTACTGGGGAGGAGCACCAAATATAACCAACATTGTGTACGAGATCGTCCCGAACCCTGCAACACAGCAGACTCTCTTGGAAAAGGGCTCAGTGAATGTGGCGCTCAACATCCCGCTCAATGAAATGAACACGGTGAAGAATTATTCCGATGTTAAGATAAAGGCTGGTCCAACGTCTTCGGAATACTACATAGGGCTTGACCAGAACGTGACCCCATTCAATAACCTGGACGTAAGGAAAGCCATAGAATATGCAGTAAACACAACAAACCTGACACAGTACTCTACATTCGGGTACGGAATCGGAATAAAGAGCGTTATAGCCCCTAACATAGAATCCTACATCCCTGCATTCGAAAACTACACCACAAACCTAACCATGGCTGAGCACTACATGAAGCTTGCAGGCAAACAAACTGGGTTCACAACAACATTCTACTACATTTCCGGTGATCCAATTGGTTCAGCAATAGCTACTATACTTCAGGAAGAACTGGCTAAGATAAACATCTCACTTACACTGACGCCGGTGGAATCAGCCACCTTTGATTTCCAGGTAGGTGCTGGAACATACCCAATGTTCTACGACGGTTGGGTGAATCTTCTTGCGACTCCTGATGATGGCATGAGGCCTTTATTCAACGCCGCAAACCTCGGTCCGTACGGGAACTTTGCCTATTTCAACAACACCACGGTTAGCAAGGATCTCATCAGTGCATCGAAGCAACTGAACCTTACGTCAAGAGATGCACTGTATCACCAGGTACAGAACATACTCGCGAGCCAGGCAGTTGAAGTTCCGCTGTTTAATCTGGAAAATGTCATTCCAATGACAGACAACATACACAACCTCTACATATACCCGACCTTTGATATATTCATAGATCAGGCATCTATGTCGTGATACGATGAATTCATTCCAGAAATTCATCATTTATAGGGTATTAACCCTAATACCCACTATTTTTGGTGTCATTATAATAACCTTCCTTCTGTCAAGGGTAGTACCCGGCAATCCTGCATTAATACTCATCGGGCCGGAGGTCAATAAGCAGGAGCTACTAGTGCTGGAAAATGAGCTGGGTCTCAACAAGCCGCTTTGGGTGCAGTTTTTTATTTACCTGAACCAGCTCGCCCATTTTAATCTTGGATATTCATACATTCTGGCTCAACCCGTTAACTATGAGATTTCTCAGAGGTTTCCGGTCAGTTTTGAGTTGGCTATAGCCTCACTGGTTATTGCCATACCTGTTGCGATCTTGAGCGGCATATATGCAGCACTGAGGGCGAACAAATCAGGAGACCATGCTACAAGGGTATTTTCATTATTGGGCATATCAATGCCAGTCTTCTGGGTAGACATCGTACTGATTCTTGTTTTCTACACATATCTGGGCATTGCCCCGGCCCCATATGGACAGATTAGCATAGGCATGACCCCACCTGTGAGGATAACCGGCATGTATATACTTGACAGTTTGCTGACCTTTAATTTCGCAGATTTCCTCAATACATCCTGGCACATCATACTTCCAGCTGTCGGTCTTTCACTCGCTGGAATTGCGACCATATCCAGGGTAGTCAGGTCCAGCATGCTTGATGTGCTGAACAGGGATTTCATGAGGACAGCCTTCGCAATCGGTCTCCCCAGAAAGGTGATCATCAACAAGTACGCCCTTAGAAATGCCATGTTGCCGGCAATAACCGTGGCGGCAATCCAGGCCGGGGCCCTTATGAGTGGTGTCGTACTGACCGAGACAGTATTTTCATGGCAGGGTTTGGGATTATACGCAGTACAGGCAATAGACCAGCTGGACTATCCAAGTGTCATGGCGGTTGTCCTGATATCTGGGATTTTATTTGCTTTTTTTAATTTTGTCGCGGATTTGCTCTACGCATATGTTGATCCAAGGGTAAGGTTGTAGGTAATTTCTTATGTACAGTCAAACAATAAACAGGGTTAGAAGGACTTTTGGCGCAGGAAAATACAGAGATCCGATCAACTACTTTCTCAGGAGTCCAACTGGCTTAGTTGGGCTGGGTATACTGCTGGTCTACGCTTTTCTCGCAATCTTCGGCCCGGATCTTGCTCCATATAATCCTCTCACGCTGCACCTGAACCAGGAGTTGCTTCCTCCATCTGCTGCCCACATAATGGGAACAGATGAGTACGGAAGAGACATATGGTCCAGAATTCTCTACGCAATAAGGCTTGACATGTTCATAGCCTTCGCCGCGGTATCGGCTTCATACCTCATAGGAGTGTCGCTGGGGATTCTTTCAGGTTACCTTGGAAGGATAACAGATAATGTGATAATGAGGATAATGGACATACTGCTTTCATTTCCATCCATCCTGTTTGCAATAGCCATAGCAATTGCAATAGGTCCGGGTTTTGTTACCATAATAATTGCGGTCATAGTTGTATCGATTCCCGGGTTCGCTCGTATAGCAAGGAGTACCGTGCTTTCGACAAAGAACGATCTATACGTCACTGCATCCATTTCACAGGGTGGATCGAAGCTGCACATAATGTTTCAGCACATTCTCCCCTCGTCAATATCGCCTACCATAGTTCTTTATGCACTGAGCCTCGGAAACGCCATAATTGTAGCAGCGGGTTTGAGTTTCCTCGGTGTTGGGATACCCCCTCCCACTCCCGAACTCGGAGCGATGATCACTGAGGGTCTGCAGTTCGTCGTATCAGGGCAGTGGTGGGTATCAATATTTCCAGGTATATTCATTGTCCTGATAGTGATAGCATTCAACATGCTCGGTGATACAATCAGAGAAGTCACGGATGTAACAATGAGGAGATAGAATTGGAAGAGTTTGAAGAAAAATACAGTGACTACGTCCTTTACGTGGAAAATCTTTCAGTAGTATACACCCTGAAGGGAAGAACAGTTTATGCACTTACAGATGTATCGTTCGGAATCAGGGAGTCTGAAGCCATAGGTATAGTTGGCGAAAGTGGTTGTGGGAAGTCTACCCTGGCAATGGCGATTTCCCACATACTGAGCCAGAATTCGAGGGTCACATCCGGAAAGATTTACTACAGGGGAAAGGTGATAGTGGATCAGGAGAGCGGGGCTTCTTTCACTCTAAGAGAAAACTCTAAGTCAAGGAAGATCGAGCAAAAGCTCAAGGTGATCCGCTGGAATGGCATATCTATCATCTTCCAGGGAGCCCTTGACTCTCTTAATCCCCTTTTGCGCATTGGCGAACAGATTTCAGATATATTTGTCTATAAGGCAGGCATGACAAGAGAGCAGGCCAGGGAGCGATCCAGAGAACTATTATCCGGGGTCGGGCTTGATCTCTGGGTGATGGATGCATTTCCGCACCAATTGAGCGGTGGAATGAAGCAGAGAGTCATAATAGCAATGGCTATTGCCCTCAGACCCGGTCTCATAATAGCGGATGAGCCAACGACATCGCTTGATGTGATCACGCAATACAGAATAGTCGAGGAGATAAACAGGCTCAGAAGTGCTTTCAAGCTTTCCATAATCAACATATCACACGACATATCGCTGGTCTCACACATATCCGACAGGATCATGGTAATGTACGCTGGCAGGGTAATCGAGAAACTACCATCAAATCACTTCGAACGGGCGAGCCACCCCTATACTCATATGCTAGTGCAATCCCTTCCAAGGCTCGACAAGGAGGTTTCAGTGATATCACCAATCAGGGGTGCACCACCGAGCCTAACGAGAGTCATTACCGGATGTCCATTTTATGAGAGATGCGATTTTCATCAGGATCGCTGCACGGCAGAAGGCGCATCAGATCTCAGGGTAATCGGGAGCGGGCACGAAGTCGCCTGTGTTATTCTGCCTGTCATGGAAAAAATGGAAAAAGGAACCCGTGCAGCTGCGCCTATGGATAACGATTTCTCATCGTCTCTCACTGAGGTTATTTCCATTGATCATGTTTCGAAGATTTTCGCAAAGAAGACTGGAATCAGGGAGATCACAGCCTCTAAGAGATCAGAAATTGTGGCACTGGACGACGTAAGCCTGGTCGTCAGCCCTGGTGAAACCGTTGCACTGGTAGGGGAAACCGGAAGCGGAAAAACTACGCTGAGCAGAATCATCGGGCTGCTTGAAGTTCCATCGTCAGGCACTGTAAGGATAATGGGGGATGCAGTTGATTTCCAGAATGGAAAGCAGTTGAAGAAGCTAAGGACAGCTGTTCAGACAATTTTCCAGGATCCATTCCAGAGTATCAACCCACGCTTCAGTGTAAGGAAGGCTATTTCTGAGCCGCTAATAATCAATAAGCTCTACAGGGATCAGAATGAATTCATGGAAACCATCAAGTCTGCCCTGACTGATGCGGAACTGACTCCGGTTGAGGACTATCTGGAGAAGTACCCTCATGAATTAAGCGGCGGCCAGAGACAGAGAGTCTCAATAGCCCGTGCAATGGTGATGAAGCCAAAAATTCTCGTTGCGGACGAGCCAATTTCAATGCTTGACGTATCACTTCGGGCCGGAATTCTTAATTTCATGAACAAAATTGTCAGAACCTTGGGTCTTACTCTCTTCTATATAACCCATGACATTGCTTCCGCCAGGTATGTGAGCAAAAAGATATATGTTCTGTATCGCGGAACCATTGTTGAAAGTGGTTCCACGGAAGATCTAATTAAATACTCCGCCCATCCATACACAATAGCTCTGGTCCTCTCGAGCATAGGGCTCAGCGGCCTGGCTTCCGAGACTCTTGGGGAGAAGATATTTGAAGCTACCGAGCAGGATCACTATCCTAAATGCAAATTTGCGCCAAGATGTCCCCTCGCGGTAGACAGATGCTTTACTGAAGAGCCAGAAAAATTAGATCTTGGTGCCGGTCATTACGCAAAGTGTCACTTTGCCGGGGATATATATAATTACACCAGAAAGATTGGCATAGGCAACGGTCTTAACATGGCTGATCTTAAGATAAAGGTAGGTCGGTAACAGTGTTCGGCAATATTATGTATTGCAAAAAGTCGATCCCGGAAAGTTTGGTGATTTGGAAATGAAAGGAGAATTTACAGTTGCATCCGCTCATCCTTTGAGCACAAACATTGGCATGAAGATAATGGAGAAGGGCGGAAATTCATACGATGCCGCCATAGCTGTGAGCGCAGCGCTGACGGTTGTCCAGCCCAACCTTAATGGTCTGGGTGGGGATATGTTCGCCATTGTTAAGGATGGTGCAGTCAGTGCCCTGAACGGTAGCGGTCCAGCCTCTGAAATGGCAACAGTGGAGTTCTTCAGGAAATCCGGCTTTAATGAAATACCCAATAGGGGGGCACTCTCCTCATTTTCAGTTCCCGGCCTGGCATCTTCATGGCAGCTTCTGCATGAACGATGCACAATGAGGTTTCATGAACTTGTCCAGCCAGCAGCGGATCTTGCAAGAAACGGGTTCAGGATTTCTGCAGGTATTTCATGGGCAATAAGCCGAATGAAAGGGTATGACAGTGACTGGGAAGGCATCTACAAACCAGCAGAAAAGGACGGAATTCTCTACCAGGCTGCACTTGGCAAAACCCTTGAAAGAATAGGCCAGGACTATGCTTACGGATTCTATCATGGAGATATTGCGAAACAGATTGAAGAGGACATGATAACCAAGGGTGGACTGATGAGGTTCAGCGACCTGGATTCATATTCAGCCCAGTGGGTCGACCCCATGAGGGTGCGTTACAGAGGATATGATGTGTACACCAATCCCCCTCCCAGCCAGGGCGTAACCTCACTGATGTGGCTGAACATGCTGGATCGCGTCCAGCTTGGTTCAATGGAAGCGGGGAATTATTTCTCGGAGATGATAGATAAGATGCTTGTTGCCTATGATTACAGGTCAAGATACATTGCAGATCCATCCTACGTGAGATTTCCGTCTGAGCTGCTTGAAAAGGATGCTGTATACGATCCGCCTGCATTGAAAGGGAAAGGTCAGGAGAAAAATTCTGATACGACAGCATTCTCTGTATTTGATGGTGATACCGGCATCAGCGCCATACAGAGCAATTATATGGGATTTGGGTCAGGACACAGCATAAAGGGATCCGGAATAAACATGAATAACCGGGGATGCTACTTTACGCTCAACACGGAACACCATAATGCTCTGATGCCCGGGAAGAAGACTTTCCACACTCTGATGGCAGTATATGCGCAGGGAGAGAAAAAAATATTCCTTGGAACCATGGGCGGTGACGTACAGCCCCAGATCAACGTACAGATACTCAGCGGGATAATTGATCTTGGCAGGAGAGCGCAGGAAGCAGTAGCTTACCCGAGGTACGTCTACCCGGCAAGCATATACGGCGATGCCGACATATATTACGAAGAGTCCCTTCGCCTTGGAAAATATAAGCAGGTTAAGGATAACAACAGCATGACTGGCCATGCGCAGGCAATTGTAGTAGGTGATTCCACGGAACCCGGTTTTGATCCAAGGGGGGACGGTCTCCTTAAATATTAGGGGAAACCACCCCATGGTGAAATCTCATCATAAGTTGATTCGTATCAGGATCCTCTATGCGTATATATCCAGATAAAATATGGAATCGTGGAAACTTTGGATTTAGAAGGAAAACTTGCACTTGTAACCGGAGCTTCCAGGGGTATTGGAAGGGCAATCGCAGAGGAACTAGCAGCACATGGTGCAAGGGTCGCACTGAATTATAACTCCAGCAGGGATCAGGCCGCCAAGGTGAAGTCCATCATTAAGGGTTCAGAGATTTTCAAGGCCGACATGGCCAGAAGGGACGAGGTATCCGAAATGTTTTCCCAGATACATCGGAAAATGGGCCGAGTTGACATCCTGGTGAACAACGCCGGTGTAATGGATCTCATGGATTTTGAAGACTTCGACGAGAAAAGGGTCAGGAGGATGTTTGATGTAAACGTCATGGGTTATGTTTATGCTGCTCTGGAAGCTTCCATTGACATGCGATCCACCGGAAAGGGGATCATGGTAAACATAGCCTCAAATGCAGGCATTGGCACAGCAGCCCAGGGAACAACCTATTACGCGATGTCAAAAGCCGCTGTGATAATGCTCACAAAACGCCTTGCCTTCGAGCTCGGGCATTCCGGCATCAGGGTAAATGCAATTGCGCCCGGATGGGTGGAATCCGACATGACACTATCGGGAAAATCGGAAGAGATAACAGAGATGCTGAGAAAGAATTTCAGTCAAAAGACTTCCATGGGAATGACCGGGAAGCCAGATTTCATAGCAAAGGCTGCATATTTTCTATGTTCTGACAATTCCCGGTACATGAACGGACAGGTTATGGTTGTCGATGGAGGCAGAACAGATAACCTCACCCATTCCTTATGATGACTGTGATCCAAGTATAAGGCCATACGCAACATCGTCCTGATCTGTTTTTCCCCTGCTGATGAAGAGATGCCGTGTCTGCGTGTACTCAAGTATGCCCTCAGTCCCCAGTTCCCTGCCAACACCGCTGTCCTTGAATCCACCCCTTGGGGCAGCAGCGGAAAGCAGATGATACTCGTTTATCCACACTGTTCCAGACTCCAGCCTGCTCCCCATGTCTCTTGCCCTCTTGATATTCCTGCTCCATACACCCGCAGCCAGACCATACCTGGATGAATTTGCAATTTCCACAGCTTCTTCGTCTGTATCGAATTCTGAAACAGATAAAACCGGACCGAATATCTCCTCCCTTGCGACCTCCGATTCAGAAGGCACATCGGTCAGGATAGTTGGGGGAAAATATAGTCCCAAGTCCGGTGCCCCCTGCATGTTCTTGCTGTAATAAACTCTGGCACCATCCCTTGTGCCGGTCTCCACCATATCGGATATCTTCTGCCTCTGTTTTTCTGTGGTTATTGCGCTCACCTCCGTTTCCATGTCCATGGGGCTGCCAACCCGCATACCCTCAAGATATGTCTTCATCCTGGCAAGGAACCTGTCCCGTATCCGTGAACTGATTAGGAGCCTGCTCCCGGATTCGCAAAGCTGCCCGGAATTCAAGTATATGCCAAACATGACGCCCTTCACTGCGTGATCTATGTCACAGTCATCGAGAACAATATTGGGGGATTTCCCCCCAAGTTCAAGGGTTACCTTCTTTATGCTCTCGGAGGAGTCTCGCATTATTTTCTTTCCCGTCGCAGTGGATCCGGTGAAGCTGATCATGCTTACTTTTCTGCTGCCAGTCATTGCTTCTCCCACTGTTGACCCGTCGCCCGTAATGACATTAACGACACCGTCAGGGAATCCTACAGCCTTCATGTCAGCAGCTATCTCCAAGGCTGTGATCGGGGTGAAATGAGATGGCTTCAGAACGATGGTATTTCCTGCAACCAGAGCAGGCGCAAGTTTCCATACAGCCATGAGAAAAGGCACGTTCCACGGGGCTATTGACCCAACAACGCCCATGGGTGCGTACTGTATTTCACCCTCTGTATCAGGATATTCAGGATGCAGTATATTCCTGGATCCGGTGAACTCCCCATTCGTCGCAAAATACCTGATGTGATCTATGCCAAGCGGTATGTCCATCAGCATGCTCTGCCTTATTGTCTTCCCGGTGTTTAGGGATTCCAGCATGGCATATTCGTCCGATCTTTCCATGATGCGATCTGCAAGTTTTGACAGAAGTGCCTTTCTTTCGCTCAGGGACGTCCTCAGCCATTTCCCATGGAATGAGTCGTATGCTGCATCTATTGCCTCAAGTGTCTTTTCTCTGCTCCCCATGGTTATGCTGGCAATCACAGACCCATCTGCAGGGCTCTTCAGGTCGTGCCTGATCCCTTCCACGTCGAATTTTCCATTTATAAAATTTCCATAGCTTCTGATCATCTAAACACCACCATATGCATCAGTGAACAGTTTCCTGATCTCGTCGCTGCCGGAATCCCTGGGGTTTGTAGTAACTCCTGTGGACTCGTATGCCATTGAAACAAGCGAATCCAGGGAATCAGCAAATGCTTTCCTCTCTATTCCCGCTTCCCTTATTGTAACGGGCTGGCCTATTGACCTGAAATAGGATCTCAGGCTGTCCTGCAACCATCTACCTCGGATTTTGCTGTCGAAAAGAGAGTTCAGTTTCTCGTATTTATCCGAACTGGACTCATAGTTGTATTCAACCACATAAGGCAGGAACAGCCCAACTGTTCTGCCATGTGCCATTTTGAAATGGGCACCGAGCGAATGTCCAAGAGCGTGGGCAAGTCCTATCTGGGAATTCGAGAAGGATAGTCCTGCCATTGAAGCGCCTATATGCACCCTAGACCTGTCCTCCACGTCTGCTGGTTCCACGAGCACTCTTTCAAGGCTTCCGAGTATGAGGGAAAGCGCTTTTTCGGCCAGTGCGTCGGAATATGGGTTGTTCCACTGGCTAACGTATGATTCCACCGCATGTGTTATGGCATCAACTGCAGTATTCCGGGTCTGTTCCGCGGGAAGCGTCAGGACCATTTGGGGATCCAGTATTGCATAATCCGGCAGTATTTCAGGTGATGCAAGTTCATTCTTCCTCCTTTCATTCTTTTCTGAAAGGACGGCAGCCCATGAACACTCAGAGCCCGTACCGCTGGTCGTGGGAATCTCGATCAACCTGCTTTTCTTCCTCAGGTTCAACGGAACAAGCGGGGTGATGTCGTATACAGAAATGTCTGGCCTCTCGTATTTGGCAAATAGAATCTTGGCGGTATCCATGGATGATCCACCTCCCAGGCCTATTATCCAGTCCGGGGAAAAATCAATCAGGGAGTTCATGCCGGAAATTACCTGTTCCTCATCCGGTTCCTCGTATATGTTGCCTATAACCAGGGACTCTGCACCCTCGGGAAGTGAGTTCATTACCTTCCTGGGAAGGTCTGTATTCAGAAGGAACCTATCAGTGACTATAGCCGCCCTCTTTACCGGAAGCGTTGACAGAAAGGATAGCGCGTCATCTCCGTACACAATCTGGGGGCTTCTGAAAAACCACACACTACATCATCCCCCATTCCTTATTGCTGCCGTAAAAATCTTTCACAAGCATGCCTTCCTCTTTACACTTCATGCTTATACAACCCATTTTTCTATATAGAAGTTATCGCCATCTCCAGTGTGGGGCAATAAGCGAAATTGAAACACTGCCAGACAGTTTTCATGCTGGAGCAGCGGATTTTCTGCCTTCCAGGATTATGCCAGTGGAATATCCACAATAGATGCATTCTCCCTCTGTGGTGAGCATTATCTTCGTTGTCCTGAAAATGTTCCTTTCCACTATGACCTTCCCACAGCCCGGGCAATAGGTGTTTTCATATCTGTGCCCCGGGACATTTCCAACGTATGCGTACTTGAATCCCATTTCCACTGCAATGTCATGGTGCAGTTCCAGCGTCTCGACCGGCGTAGGCGGAAGATCCTGCAGCTTGAAGTCTGGGTGGAACCTCAGGAACTCCACCGGAACCTCGTTTCCAACGCTATCGAGAATCCTGCCAAGCATGTTCCTCAATTCCTCTGGGCTATCACCGATACCGGGAAGTACAAGATCGGTTATCTCCAGGTGTATTCCTGCTTTCCTGAAACCCTCGAGAGTATGATATATGGGTTCTGCACTCGGCACTGAGATGTACTTCCTGTAGAACTGCATACTGGCATTTCCCTTGAAATCCACAGTGGCGGCGGTGAGGAAATCCCTGGCCATTCCTATGGATTCGTCCGTTTCAAAACCATTTGTGACAAAGATGTTTATCAGCCCCTTCCTCTTCGCTATTACCCCGATGTCATGGGCAAACTCCATGAAGATGGTGGGCTCATTGTACGTATAGGCAATCCCCCTGCATTTCAGCCTTATGGCCTCGTCAACCACATCCTCGGGCGTGATCTCTGTTCCCTCTGCTTTCCTCCTCTGGCTGATATCCCAGTTCTGGCAGTAGGCACATGCATAGTTGCAACCAGTCGTGGAGAGCGAAAAAATCCTCGAATTGGGAAGCATGTGCAGAACAGGCTTCTTCTCGATAGGGTCAACGTGCATGGCTGACACAAGGCCGTAGACCGACAGATACAATCTTCCGTCCAGATTGTTCCTTACGCCACAAAATCCAGTCTGTCCCGGTTTCAGGATGCAGTATCTCCAGCAGGCTGTGCACCTGACTCTGCCTGCTCCGGCCTCTTCATAGAGAACTGCTTCTTTCATGTGTATGCCACCATGGATGCGTATCCTACAACAGGCTCTTCATATCCGGTAACCTCCCCGGATGTAGTGTGGTGCAGTAGCCTTATCTTCCCCCCAAGTCTCTTTGTTACCTGCATCAGTGTGGCTATTGGTCCATATCCGCAGGCACTTACGTCTGCTTCCCTGAGCGTCCTGTAAAATGCAGCAAGATCTAGTTCCTCAATTTTTTCAATAAGCGCCATATCCTTCCGCACCGTTATATCCTGTTTCTGGTAGTGATTGAGATCAGAACTTGCGATTATTGTGAAACCGTCAGCGTGTCTTGCTAAGGTGTCTCCGAGCGGTATCGCTACATCCTTTTCCTGATACCACATGCATATTGGCGTGAATGTGAAATTACTGTCGTAGATACGCTGCAGGAAAGGTATCTGGACCTCAATGGAATGCTCTGCATAGTGTGACCTTGGATCATTTTCCATAAATGGCAGGTCTGCCATTATCTCGTTCATGATCCCGACATTAACTTCAGCAACTCCAAGCGGAGTCTCCCATTCATCCATCCCGGTACTGACACTTGACCCTATTCCCCTGTGATTTGGCCCAAGGATAACGAAATCATGCAGCCTCGAATACTTCTGTAACATCCTGTAAGAATATGCAGCAGTGCCTCCGGAATACTCGTATCCGGCATGGGGGACAACAACACCAATGATCCGTTTTATCTCGATATCCGGCAATACTACGGATGCCAGCGCCCGGTCTATTGCAGACTCGAGGTCCGGTTTCAGGGCTGGATAGAACATTCCGGAAACGGCCGGATGTCTCATGCATTAACAAGGCAAGACCGAATAATTAACCTTTGTTTTTTAGGTTGACCCGGGTTAGAACGGAACTCATGAAGATGGCAGCCAATGCCATGATGGTATGCGTTACGAATCCTTATAGCAGACACCCGCGGTTAGGATCAATTATTATACTTCCCAGTTAATTATTATACGATCTTCATGAAAATCGATGAAGTTTCTAGGATGACGCCAGAGGATGGGAGGGCTCTGCTGAAGATCGCCAGGGAATCGGTCGAAGAGCATATCCTGAGGATGCGGATGCCGGCGGTCAGAAACATAGACCCCTCCATGAAGCGGAATGCCGGCGTCTTTGTTACCCTTAAGATTCACGGAGACCTTAGGGGGTGCATAGGCTTTGTAGAGCCTATCTATCCTCTTTACATTGGAGTGCAGAAGGCTGCGGTCTATGCAGCGACTGATGATCCCAGGTTCCCGCCGGTCGGCGAGGATGAACTTGGCCATCTGGAATACGAGGTTACGGTCCTCAGTGAAACGGAAGAGATTAGGATAGGAAAAGATACTGACCTGAATGCCCTGATCATCAGGGGAGTGCACGGGCTGGAGGTATCGAGGGGGATTCGCAGCGGTCTTCTGCTGCCACAGGTGATGGAAGAGCTCGACCTTAGCCCGCTGCAGTTCCTGGATGAAACCTGCATAAAGGCAGGCATGAAGACCAGCTGCTGGAAGGATCCTGAAACCAGGGTCTACAGATTCATGGGAAAGGTATTCTCAGGTTAACTTCCAAAGATGGAAGTTGTCATCCCTGTGAATTCCGGGATGCTTGAACTTCATGGGTATAACGCCGTACCCTCTATCCCGTCCGCCAATGCTTCTGGGACTGCGTTTCGAGACTGATCTGTTTTGCCTGTCTTATATGGCAGGTCGCCAACCCATAAACAACAGAACTTTACTTTCGGTGAAGCCCTCATTCCTGTTCACTGTCTTTCTGCACTCTTGTCCTACGGAACAATGCAGTTAGGCGGGAAGGCTCGCAGTAATTCATAATTTCAGCGTATCTGGGGGCTTTTGCAGTTCAAAAATGTCCGCATTTTGCAATGGCAGTATAAACAGTTATTAAAATGCTTTATAATAGCTTTCAAAGGAAAAGCTTAGGAATTTCTGAATTCACGTTGACAACCAGCACTCTGACCTGCTTTCCTTCCCTCAGCCAGGCCATTTCTTCGAGATTGTTGTCTGCAATTCTTGCCTCTACCCCGAATCCCTTTGCAACAGATGCGATATCGAGGCTCAGGTTGAAGAAATCTGCGTTTTCAAGCCCAGGATAGTAGCTTTTAGAATAGCTTTTCAGTATGCTATATCCACCGTTGTTGAGGACAAGTATCTTCAGAGGAATGTCATAGCGTTTTGCAGTCCACAGGCTCTGAACAGTATACATGAAAGACCCGTCTCCTATAATTAGCAGAACCCTGTCCGTTACCGTGGCTATTCCCATGGCCGCGGGGATGCCCCAGCCAAGCTGGCCACTTCTTGCAGAGAAATATCGAAGATGAGAATATCCCATCACGCTCCTAACGATGGGGGAAGCCGATATTGACTCATCCACTATGGTGTAACCTTCAAAGTTCTTCCTGACACTGGACATCACAAAATTCAGTCCCATGTCTCGCCTTTCCCTTGCCACTGTAGTAACAAAGTTGTAATCGTCAGCCCTTCGGAAATTTCCTTTCCTGGACACCATTGATTTTGCAGCTGAGAGGAACAGTTTGGGATTCATTGTGTAACTCCTGCCGATCCTGTTGGACACGTCCATCCCAACAAACAGGACATTCTTTCCGGGCAAAAGGGGAGAAGGAAGGTAAGGATAGAGCGTTATGTCACCACCAACGAAAACTATGAGATCATGCTGCAACAGCTTAAGGTTAATCAGGGTTGTGGCGGGAAGAAGATCGCCGGCGTAGCTTGTATCCGATGATCTGAACATAGCCCTGCTTCCCAGAGGCTCTCCATACACCGGACAGCCCAGGGCGTGTGCAAAATCAACCGCTTCATCGTGGGCATTGAATGCGTCTATTTCGTACCCGTATACAAGTGCAGGGTTGCTGGAATGGTTTATTATGTCGACTATTTCCAGAACCGCCTCTTTATCCACGCTATTCACATTCGGGTTATGTTTCACCAGATCCACCTTGGTGGATTCCTGATCCATGACATTCATCGGAAAGGAAAGAAATACTGGGCCCATGGGTGGTGTCATGGCTATGGATCTGGCCCTGGCCATTGCTGGAGCTATGTCCGATGCCTGTGTCACCTCTACCTTATATTTCACGGCTTCACCCACAAGAGACAGGAGGTTGTGATAGAGCAGAGGGTCGTAGAAAGCATGTCGCATGTCCTGCTGGCCCGCGGTTATTATTACGGGAGATCTGTTTATCCTTGCCGTATGTATGAATGCCATTGAATTGGCGACTCCGGGCAGGTCATGCAGGTTGACAAGAGCGGCTTCACCGCTTCCCTGTGCCGCGCCATCGGCCATTCCCACTGATATTGAGTCGTGCAGTGTAAGGATGTAACCCTTTATCTTTCTCAGCATGGGGATTTCAGTGGTTCCAGGGTTTCCGAATACGGGATACAGGTCCAGAGATTCTACTGCATCCTCAAATAACTCATAGCCTTTCATAATTGCACCCTGTATAGTGGGTCGACTCCCTGGGCATAGCGCAGCACGTTGGAAACAGTTTCGGTTATGAATCTCTGCTGGCTTTCCAGCGTTACCCCTGCTATATGTGGTGAAAATATGACATTGTCCAGCTTGAAAAGTTCCGAACTGAAGTCGGGAGGCTCAGCAGGGAACACATCAAGGCCGGCTCTTATTCCCTTCCCCTTAACTGCCCCGATCAGGGCCTGCTCATCAACTACTTCGCCTCTTGATGTGTTGATGAGGATGGCACTGTCCTTCATTTTTCCGAACTCTGATGAAGAGAACATATTATCTGTCTCTCTGGTAAGCGGTACGTGTATGGAAATAATGTCACTCACCTCAAGCAGACGTTCAAAGGGAAGAAAGGTCAGGCCGAGATTCTGTTCCCTTTCCTCAGGGAGTCTCCGCACATCGTGATAAACAATGGCCACCTCGAAGGGGAGCAGCCTTTCAGCCAATCTTATCCCTATTGCACCCATTCCCACTATGCCAAAAGTCTTGCCCTTCAGCTCTCTGGAACCAGTGATCATTGGCCAGTTTCCGTTGCGGAGTTCGTTGTCCAGAAACCTCATGTCCTTCAGCAAGGACAGGACCATGGCAATAACGTGCTCTGCAACGCTTTCTTTGTTTGCCACAGGAATATTGCTTAACATCACTCCTTTGTTCCTGACTGCGTTCAGGTCCACGTTATCGTATCCAGTGCTCGCGACCTGCAGGAATTTTAGTGTTGGGAATTTTTCAAGCAATTCACTGTCAACCCTGGTGAATGTTGTTACAACCAGGACGTCAGCTTCACTCCTGTCGAAATCCGTATCCGTCCGGACATCCAGATCTGGAAGTATCTGCCCTGTGCTTGCCTTTATTTCATCTATGGGCAAGAATGCGGGCAATATTGCCATTGCTTTCATGGATATGATAACGGATAAGGAGGATAAAAAATATTCCAGTCATTGAGGTGTTGATGGTATAATTACTATGGAGCCTGCGAAAGCGGTATTATGGTGAAAGTAAGAACAAACATTACAAGTGCGAATATTCCTATTGCAATGTCCCTTCTGGAAAGTTTTGAATAATCGTCAAGTGCGGGTGGGTGGTTTATGCCAACGAATATCACGAAAATTGCGAGAATCCACCATCCGGTGTAGAACGTCCCTATTATTATGAGAAAAATAACGAATGCGTACCCTATGAATGAGGATCTTCTGCCAAGAAGCCCCCTTACGACGTGACCTCCATCCAGCTGTCCGACGGGAAGAAGGTTCATTGCTGTAGCGAACATTCCCACCCAAACGGCAAAAACCATTGGAAATACGGGCGTGATGGATGAAGAGGTCAGCCCGAAGAGGTTGTATATTATGGGCAGATGGATAAGGTAGGGGAAAGTGTTTTCTCCAGGTATGGCTTTGTAAATATCCTTAAGGTAGTTCGCGACAAAGAGGAGGGGCAGGGCGGTGACGAAACCGAAAATGGGGCCGGCTGCGCCTATCTCTGCCATTGCCTTTCTGTTGGGTATTGGATCACGCAGCGAGATGAATGCCCCAAAGGTACCAAGTCCGACGGGAAATGGGATGAAAAAGGGCAGGGATGCCTTCACCGCAAATCTCTTGGCCACGATATAATGACCGAGTTCGTGAATTCCAAGTATCAGCATCAGTGGCAGGGAAAAGAATACAAAACCATACAGCAGGCTTATGTATTCAGCATACGGACCTGGAGAAACAAAGTCCGACGAAAGTTGTGAACCTACGTATATGGTGGAAGCCAGCGTGAGAACCAGCATTACCACATTTACCCAGTTTTCCCTGTACCTCACCGGAGGTCGACGGGAAACTTCTACAAAATTCTCCCCGTCCTGCTGTACGAAAGGTATGTATCCAATCGGTATCAGTTCCTTCCTCAGTTCATCAAACTGTGCCGTAAAATCCGGATTGTCGCTGTAAAAGAACAAGAATCTAATCGCCAGTGGGCTGACCTGTGTCTCATACGTGTTGATATATCTCTTCACTGTATTGACAACGTTTTCCAGGTCGTCGCTCTGTACCTTCAGAATTTTTATCTGGTTTTCCATAGTGATCAGTTTTGAACTTTACCCCAGCTTAACGGACGTTAATCACATTTCATAACTCACTGACCCGCTGGGGAATTTTCAACCATCCTCTGATCGGATGTTCACTGCAAGGTGGCGCACCATATGCTGCATCCGAAGCCCATGGGACTGGTGAATTATAGTTCCGTGTCGTCATAGGTGATCATGAATCACACTTACTAATTAACGGAACGGAAAGCTAATTGAAGTATTGCTTTTAACCTTTTACACTGAAATAATTTTAGCATATTATGGAAATGAGATTTAACGTGGGACAAAGGGAAAATTTCTAATCACTAAGGGCATTAAATACCTATTGAAAAGTCTCTTTGAAAAAAGGAATTCCGTTGGATAAAGATGGATGGACGTTTCTACAGAGACTAGTAAACTATTTTTCGGCATTGTTATGCGTAATCATTATCTTCTTTGTTGTTCGCTTATTTCCATGACTGTAAGAATTATAACAGGCATTGCTCTTCACATGACAAGGGCTTGTGGTCTAGCGGTTATGACATCGCTCTCACACAGCGAAGGCCGCCGGTTCAAATCCGGCCAAGCCCATTTTAAATTTGGGATATAGATAAGAGAAAAAAAGGCAGTCTTTAAAATTTGCTTCGTTATATAATTGAATTAAAATTTTAGCAATATGAGTCTTGGGATTAAGTATCTTTCTTTGTTTTATCCAATGTTTAATTTTGTAGACTCTTCACGCTCTTGTGTGGGCATTTTTATTCAATATTTAGATATATTATTTCATCGACGAATGCCAGCTTTATTCAGCGCTGCTTGAACTTGGGCTGCCATGGAAGGTCAGTAGCGTCTTCCCTGGTCCTGGAAAAAGGTAGTTGAGATATGCATAACACAAGAGAAGGGTACAAAGCTTCTCTGTCCACTCTGCAGAAAGGAATGCATGGTCTATGATCATCCAAGGAAAAGGATATGGATGGACCTTGACAGCATTGAATTCATGACCTTCATGCATGTAAATTCACCAAGAATATCAGGTTCTGAACGTGGTATAATTGAGGCAGTTATGCCCTGTGCAGTGATGAGATCCAGATTCATTGTCAGGTTTGAAAGTATGTCCTAAGGTATTTTGCAGTACATGTTGCAAGAATGATAAAGATCTACATTGGAAACATACTGAACTATTTCACACATTACAAAACCAATGCAAGGGCTGAAAGAGTCAATTCAAAGATTACACTCATAGACAATATGGCTTTCTGGTACAGAAATAGGGAACACCTGAAGACGGCAATATATTTCAGATGTGGTAATTTGTCGCTTTATCCATGAGCTCACAGAAAAGTCAGATGACCCTATTATACTAAATGTTTTTAACAGTATTTTTGAAACAACAATTAAGTCATAAGGGCTTGTATCCTGAAGGGCGTTTCAGTGATCGTACATCTCAGAAATTTCCTGATGCCTGAAGCAGTTTGTCACATGGTCATTGACCATCCCGACGGCCTGCATAAATGAATAGCACATTGTTGATCCTGTGAATTTGAACCCCCGTTCCGAAAGGTTCCTGCTCATTTCATCAGATATCCTGGTGCTGACCGGAACTTCGTGCTGGCTTTCCCACCTATTCAGTATTGGCTTGTTTCCCACGAATTTCCAAATATAAGCATTGAAGCTTCCCAACTCTTTCCTCACTTCAAGGAATGACCTTGCATTCTGTATAACTGAATTGATCTTCAACCTGTTGCGAATTATGCTCCGGTCCTGCATGAGAGATTCTATCTTGGATTCATCATATCCTGCTATTCTTTCAGGATCAAAGTAGTCAAAAGCCTTCCTGAAATTCTGTCTTTTATAAAGTATAGTCCTCCATGAGAGGCCAGCTTGCTGTCCTTCAAGGATCAGCATCTCAAAAAGTTTCAAATCATCGTGCAATGGAACGCCCCATTCCACATCATGATACTGCAAATACTGGATATCGTCTTCTGGAACCCACCCACACCTTTGTCTGTTGTTCACCTTAGCAATCCCCCTCACTCTGCGTTACATGAGAACCTTCGCATCAAACTGACTACCAGATTATTAGTGAATTCCCGGTTCCAGCAGTCCTTCATCTAACGGTTTTTATACGCGATAAAGATCGATCATTAATTAGTTTTTTACACTTTACTCAAAGCAGGCCGGTATCTAATAGATCATCTGCCAACTTCCGTTCCTGAAATACTATGCATTATTATGCATTTATTTCTTGCAGTCATTGGCATTCTCAATAATCACCTGATCTGGATGGTACAGGTAATCATCCATCATAGAATGCCAAGAGGCACTGCCACTCACGGCAAACGGGGTGCCGCACAGGCTCAATCCTCGCATAGAGATAGATAGCGATGCCAATTTATCCCTATCATAGGTCAAGCCACAGGTCATGCATTTAGATTCCTTCCAGATTGGGTGCTCTAACCTGCCACCACATACAGGACATTCTGATGAAGTCCCCTCTGGATTCACATACAGTGTTTCATTATTTGATTTATAATCAATGATCTTCTGAAACAATCTGTATGGCCATCTGTTAATATCTGTCCTGAACCTTTTTGATTGGTATGGTTCATTGCTTTTTGCGTTGCTGTTGTTATCTCTTTTATTCCTCTTTTTATTCATTCCATTCTTCTTTATACCGGTCAGATCCTCCAATACAAATGTTTTATCACTGTTCTTTTTTACTATTCCTGTTGTGAGTTTCTGAAGCCTGTCATTTACAATATTTTTCTGCCTGTGCTTTGCTTCCCTGAGTTTCCTGTTCCTCTTTCCGGGATTCTTTATGTGCTTCTGTATTTTCTGCCTCTTTCTTGCATAATCCCCCTGTGTCTTTGCTATATCGGATGTATCTATTGTGTCTGTTTCAACTATTTCATTGTTTTTTATTACTGTATAATCAATTGATTTAAAATTCAGATCAAAGCCCATTATATTATTCATTAAAGGCTTATCACATCTATTTATACTGAATGTAATGCATACCTTTTTATCTGTTAATAATACCTCTGATATTTTACATCTAGAATATTCATTGTATTTCTTATTCTTTGTTATAATTGGGATGTATTCATACTCATTAGGTCTTATTGTTATCCTTAATCTATTATTTTCAATCCTCGTTAATTCAGAATCTATCCTCATTGACAGTCTCTTTGCCTGTACTATTTTTAATGCTCCATTGTTATTCTTTTTGTATGACCTCAATATTGCCAATGCACTCCTGCATACTGGATTGATATGATGCTTTGCATAATCAATATTGTTATCATAATAATTTTTAAGGGACTTTCTGAGTGTTATTGGTGATGGAAGCTGGTTATCATTCTGCACTGCAATGGAATACGCATTCAGTATTCCCATATTGATCAATGTCCTCATGTCTGTTAAATATTCCATTATCCGGCCATCTGGATTATGGTAAAACCATACTGTCCTCTTATCACCCCTGGATTTCCATGGATGGCTCATTCCTTAACTGCCTCTAATATGTTTTTCATTTTATGGGATCTCAACCCGTATAATCTTGCCGAAAAGGATGTTATTATGGATATCAAGTCTCTTGTTAATTCCTCATTTGCCGAGGATATTTCCTCTCCGTCTGTTTCT
>Ga0078972_1002954_pt1 | contig 53243 bp, 47 predicted proteins | sample YelNatPaOPGAMG01_FD_67568 | JGI IMG/M metagenome (GOLD analysis project Ga0078972, IMG submission 67568) | Hot spring thermophilic microbial communities from Obsidian Pool, Yellowstone National Park, USA - OP-RAMG-01 (SPADES assembly) (version 2) | ecosystem: Environmental > Aquatic > Thermal... | reverse complement strand
GATCGCCCACATCGACCTCAAGCGCAAGGCCTTAGGCATCGACAAGGCCCGGGAACGGGTGCTCTATGACATGGCCATGCGCCGGGAACTGGAAGCCGCCGCCGCGGAAGAGCATTAAGAGCCAGAGCCAGGGCTGCTTCTCCGGGACGATGGGCAGCCCATTACTAAATTCCTTTATGAAAAAGGAAGGAGGAAGTCACTGTGTCAAAGATCATCATCTCTGCCGCCATCCGCGGAGCCCACAACATTGTCAATAAAGCCGCGGCCAAGTTGGATGAGGCCATCCAGAAATATGGCGAAAACCAGGAGATCGGTTTCCCCAATACCGCCTATTACCTGCCCATTATCTACTCCCTGATGGGCATCAAGGTAGAGAAGCTCAAAGACGCCGTGCCCGTCATGAAACGGTGCAAGAGCTTGCTCCCCCCTATCCCGGCGGAAAAGTTTTACTTGCCCTACCTGGGCCCTGGCCTGGACGCCGGTTTGGCCACCCTCTTCGCCGAGGAAATCTTCGAGGCCATCCGCATCCTGGAAAACCCTGACTTTTATATCGGCGGTGAAGAAGTCATTGAAAAAGGCGCGGCCAACATCTGGCTGGGTCCGGCCGATGACACCATCATGCGCAAACGGGGCATTGAGTTCGTGGACGGCTCGGCCCCCGGGTTTGCGGCGATCGTGGGCGCGGCTCCCAGTGTCCAGGAAGCCGTTGACTTGGTCCTGGAATACCAGAAAAAGAATCTCTACATCTTCTGCGCCGCCCGGAACGTCGAAGGTACGACTTCCGTGCCCGAGCAACTGCTGGAAGCCGGCGTGCAGATCGGCTGGCCTACCCGGATTGTCCCCTTCAGCCCCGACATCTCCGGCGCGGTCTTTGCCCTGGGCTTCGCCAACCGGGCAGCCATGGCCTTCGGCGGCATCAAGCCCGGCGCAGCCTTGAAGAACCTGATTTACAACAAAGACCGGATTTTCGCCTTCGTGAATGCAGTGTCCACCATTCCGGATGAATGGTACGCCAATGCCGCGGGGGCCATCAACTACGGTTTCCCCACCATCACCAACCAGGACATTCCCCAGGTGCTGCCCACCGGTATTTGCACCTACGAGCACGTGGTCAGCAATGTCCCCATGCATGAACTGGCCCAGAAATCCATTGAAGTCCGGGGCCTCAAAGTGACCGTGACCCACATTGACATCCCGGTGAACTTCGGCGCCGCGTTCGAGGGCGAGCGGGTCCGGAAAGACGACCTCTACGCCGAATGCGGCGGCGGCAAGACTCAGGCCGTGGAGTTGGTCACCAGCAAACGCATGGACGAAGTGGAAGACGGCAAGATCGAGGTCTTCGGTCCCGACCTGCCGGATCTGCCCAAGGACAAAATCCCCATGCGCCTGCCTTTGGCCGTGGTGGTGGAAGTGGCCGGCCGGAACTTCCAGCCCGACTTCGAGCCCATCCTGGAGCGGCAGATCCACCACCTGGTGAACTACGCCCAAGGAGTTATGCACATCGGGCAGCGGGACATCGCCTGGTACCGGATCGGGAAGGGAGCGGTGGAGAAGGGCTTCACCCTGAAACACATCGGCACCATTCTCCACGCCAAGTTCCACCAGGACTTCGGCGCCATTTTCGACAAGTGCCAGGTCAAGCTCTATACCGAGAAAGACAAAGTGGACGAAATCACCGCCTGGGCCCGCAAGGTCTACGCCGAGCGTGACGCCCGGGTGGAAGGCATGACCGACGAAACCACCGAAACCTACTACTCCTGCACCCTGTGCCAGTCGTTTGCCCCCAACCACGTGTGCGTCATTTCTCCTGAACGCACCGGTCTGTGCGGGGCTTACAACTGGATGGATTGCAAGGCTTCCTATGAAATCAACCCCACCGGCCCCAACCAGCCCATCCAGAAGGGCGAGACCCTGGATGAGAAACTGGGGAACTGGAAGGGGGTGAACGAGTTTGTGTTCAAGGCCTCCCGCCAGGCGGTGAGCTCCTACAATTTCTACAGCCTGGTCTATGACCCCATGACCACCTGCGGCTGTTGCGAATGCATTTCCGCGGTGCTGCCCATGTGCAACGGGGTGATGACCGTGAACCGGGATTACACCGGGGAGACCCCCTGCGGCATGAAGTTCACCACGCTGGCCGGCGTCATCGGCGGCGGACAGGTAACCCCGGGGTTTGTGGGTCACAGCAAGTACAACATCTGCCAACGGAAGTTCATCAAGGGCGACGGCGGGCTGAAGCGGGTGGTGTGGATGCCCAAGATCCTGAAGGAGGAACTCCGGGAGCGGCTCATCAAACGGGGCGAGGAAGAAGGGATTCCCGATCTGATCGACCGCATTGCCGATGAGACCGTAGGCGTCACCGAAGACGAGATCCTGCCCTTCCTGACGGAGAAAAACCATCCGGCCTTGAGCATGGATCCCATTATCGGCTAACCAACCGGGGCCGGGAGATGCGCCTTTCCCGGCCCTGCTTCTTCGATCCCCGGCCACCCCGGAAATCAGCTGGGCCGGGATATTTGCCCTGGATAAGGAGAGTGACAATGGCCCTAACTGGAATTGAAATTTTTAAAATGTTGCCGAAAACCAACTGCAAAGAGTGCGGCTTTCCCACCTGCCTGGCCTTTGCCATGGCCCTGGCCAGCGGTAAAGCCGAACTTGATGCCTGCCCCTATGTATCAGAAGAAGTAAAAGAAAAGCTGGCAGAGGCCTCCGCCCCCCCGATCCGTCCCATCAAGCTGGGCCCCAAGGACGCCACCAAAACCATCGGCGGCGAAACCGTGCAGTTCCGCCATGAGAAGACCTTTTTCAACCCCACCATCATTGCCGGCTTGCTCACCACTTCCATGTCCGACGCTGAGGTGGATGCCAAACTGAAGCAATTCATGGGGCTGCAGTTTGAGCGGGTGGGCCTGAACCTGCGTCCTGAGATGTTTGCCATTGTGGATAAAGACGGGGATGCCGGGAAGTTCGCCGGGCTGGTCAAGAAGGTCATGGCCGGCAGTGACGCCCTGCTCCTCCTGGTGAGCGACAAAGTGGACGTTTTGAAGGCCGGCGCCGAAGCGGGCAAAGAGCGGCGGCCGATTCTGGCCTATGCCACCGCGGCCAACGCCGACGCCATGGGGGCCTTGGCCAAAGAGATGGACCTGCCCCTGGTGGCCAAAGCCGAGGGCTACGACGCCCTGGCGGAACTTACCACCAAGCTCACCGGCATGGGACTCAAGGACCTGATCCTGGATTCCAGTCCCAAGACCCTCAAACAAATGCTGCAAGACAATGTCGTCTTCCGGCGGGCCGCCCTCGTCCCCAAATTCCGGCCTTTCGGGTTCCCGGTGCTTAACTGCGTGGCGGAGATGACCGACGACCCCATGAAACAGGCTTTGTACGCCGCTACGGCCATCGCCAAGTACGGCGCCATCGTGGTGCTCTCCGACTTGTCGCCGCACGTGGTCTTCCCCCTGCTCCTGCAGAGGCTCAATATCTACACCGACCCGCAGAAGCCCATGATTGTCACCCAAGGCATCTACCCCATCAACAACCCGGATGAAAACTCTCCCATTGCCATCACCACCAACTTTGCCCTGACTTACTTTATCGTTTCCGGGGAAATCGAAGGGAGCAAGGTGCCGACCTGGCTTTTGATTATGGACACGGAAGGGCTCTCGGTCATGACCGCCTGGGCCGCAGGCAAGTTTGTCGGAGACGCGGTGGGGACGTTTGTCAAGAAATCGGGCATCACCGAGAAGGCCAAGACCCGCACTCTCATCATCCCGGGCTACGCAGCAGGCATCAGCGGCGACCTGGAAGAGGAATTGCCTGACTGGAAGATTCTCATCGGCCCTCGGGAGGCTTCCCATATTCCGGCCTTCCTGAAGTCACTATAGAAGGGAAGTCAATGTACCGCCAGGGAGGCCGGTTGCCGGCCTCCTCCACCTTTTGAGAGGAGAAGGAGGGGTTCCCCCGATGAGTAAATTTTACCGTATCGGCGAAAACCTGAATGTAGTCACGAAGGTTTACGGCCAGGCCATGAAGGACCGCAACCCCAAGCCCCTTCAGGAATTGGCTGAAAAAGAGGCCGAAAAAGGCGTGGATTATATCGACGTCAATATCGGCCCGGCCCGCAAGGGCGGCGAAGAATTGATGACCTGGATCGTCAAGATCATCCAGGAAGTGGTGCCCAATATCCCCTTGGCCCTGGACACCTCCAACATCGCGGCCATGGAGGCCGGCCTGAAGGTTCATAAGGGCAAAGCCCTGATCAACTCCATCATGGCCCGCCAGGAGCGCATGGATGCCATGATGCCTTTGGTGAAGAAATATGATGCCGATTTTATCGGCCTCTTGTGGGGTCCGGAAGGCATGCCCCGGGATGAGCATGAGCGGGGAATGCTCACTGCGGAAATCCTGGCCAATGCCGAGGCTCATGGAATTGAAAACGAGCGCATCTGGTTTGACCCCATCATCGCCCCCCTTAACATTCAACAGCCACAGCTTATGAGCGTCCTCGAGTACATGAAGATGCTGGGTGACATGGCCCCCGGCTCCAAGTCCACCTGCGGGCTCAGCAACTCCAGCAACGGCGTGCCGGATGAGCTGCGGCCCATCATCAACCGCACTTATGTCATTATGTTGCAGCGTTACGGCATGGTCAGCGCCATCGTGGACGCCTTTGACGACGAACTCCGGGAAGTGGTGGACGGCAAAAAACCCGAGGCCGTGAAAGTGGTATACGACATCATGGACGGCAATCCCGTGGACATTCCCTCTCTGCCCAAAGACCTCCAGAACTACGCCAAAACTGCTCGGGTCATCATGGGTCAGGTGCTGTTCTCGGATTCCTGGCTGGAGATTTAGACACATCTGAAAAGTGGTTGCTAGGGGAGGGCCTGGCCCTTCCCTTTTTATTGCCCGCAATAGCCTAAACCCAATCCCGCCGGCTGGCGTCAGGGTGGGCTGTTTCACCCTGAGTTCATGGCTTCCCGGAAAGCTGCGAGGAACACACCCTAATTTATTTGAAAATCAGGGAAACCGCTTCCTGGGGCGACTGTGCCGTCGACAGCTGGGGGAGGGTCCAACTCGATCTTAAGGCCACCACCGGCTTCCCCAGCTTTAAGGCAATGGCCGCCTCGGAGATGGTGCCGTAGCCGCCGCCCACCGCGATGAGGGCGTCCGCCGCGTGGGCGATGATCAGGTTGCGGGCATGGCCCAGGTTGGTGGGAATGGCGTAGGTGAGATAGGGGTTGGCCCGGCCCCGGTCCGGGTCGGGGAGGATGCCGATGCTCACCCCTCCGGCTTCCTGAACCCCCCGGGCTGCGGCCTCCATGACGCCCCCCAGGCCGCCGCAGAGCACCACCGCGCCCCGGCGAGCCAGTTCCCGCCCCACCTCAAGGGCCAGAGCCCCAATCTCCGAGTCGGCCACCCCGCCGCCGATCACCGCTACATATTTGGGTGCCTTGCCTGGCATGTGATTCTCCTTCTCCTGGACTTTTTGGGTTTTACTTCTTATTTTTAATTACAGGAAATTACCATGACCTTCCTTTTCCTGAAGGTCGCCTATTTTATAAAGTTGTTCTCAGAGAGAAATTGATCGAAGCCGCTGGCTTTAGCCTCTCATAGGCGCGGCGAGCCGTGCCCTGGCCGGAACTTTCCGGCTTGACGCCCCGAGGTTATTTCCCTGGGGACCGGAGGTCGGCCGCGAGGCAGAGCGGCGGTCGCAAAAATTCCACCGCACCTGGCCGCATATGATAACCGGAAATTTCTCTCCCAGGTTTGTCCCTTTTTTCCTGGCGCTGGGGCTGGCCGGAATGCTCTTGGCCGGCTGCGCCACTGCGCCTTACACCGGCCGCAAGCAGGTGCTCATGGTCTCTCCGGAGCAGGAGCAGGCCCTGGGCTATCAGGCCTTCCGGGAAATCCGCGGAAGCTCCCGCTTGGCCCCAGACCCGGCCCTGCAGGCAAGAGTTCAGAAGGTAGGCGAGCGCATTGCCCAAGCCGCTAACAAGCCTGAGTATAAGTGGGAGTTCGTGGTTTTCCAGGATGACCGGGAAGCCAACGCCTTCTGCCTGCCCGGCGGGAAAGTGGGCATCTATACCGGCTTATTCAAATACATCAAAAATGACAACGACCTGGCCACCGTCATTTCCCATGAGGTGGCCCATGCCCTGGCCCGCCACGCCAGCGAGCGCCTGTCCCAGGGCCGGCTGGCCCAGGCGGGGGGCCTGGCCCTGGGGGTGGGGCTGGCGGCCTTGGGGGCCAGTCCCACCACCAGCCGCGTGGCCTTGCAGGGCTACAGCCTTGGCACCAAGGTGGGGGTGCTCCTGCCTTACAGCCGGGTACAAGAATCCGAGGCGGACCGGATCGGCCTTATTCTCATGGCCAAAGCGGGTTATGACCCGGATCAGGCCGTGCACTTCTGGGAGCGCTTCGCCAGCGCCAAGAAAGACAAGGGCCAACTCCCCCAATTCCTCTCCACCCACCCCTCAGACGCCACCCGTATCCAGAATATGCGGACCTTCCTGCCCGAGGCCAGGCGGTATTATAAGTCCAGATAGCGGGGGTTGTGGAACTCGCTATGATTAAGCCCCTTCCCGCAGGCGGCGGGCTTCCCCGACCCGGACCGTGACCCGGTTGGTGTCGAAATACTCCAGGAGGGGAATGGTGAACTTCCGGGAAGTCTGGGTCAGGTCCTTGAACTGGGGGATGGAGATTTCCCCGTTTTTCTTCAAAAAATCTACTAATCTTGCCTTAATTTGGGCCAAAGCTTCGGTATGAAAGTAGAGGTCCTCTTTCACCTTGACCAGGCTCCCCTGGTTCACCAGGACCCGGAGCAGGGGCTGGATCTGGCTTAAAGGCAGTTTCAGCGCGGCTTCCACTTCCTTGAGGGTGGGTGGCGACAATTGGCCCTGGCGGTAAAGGCTCTCGAGGCGCTGAGTGGTCTCCTGCTGATCGTGGGCCAGCTTGACCCGGTGGCCGGCCAGGCGCACCAGGTCTTTTTCCAGGACCACCTGCTTCTGCCGGGAAAGGGAGCTCAGGAGTTCATTAAAGAGCCGCACGTCCATCTCGGGGGGCAGCTTGCGGCGAAGCTCCTCCTTGGAGAGACCGGGCTTCAGCGGATTTTGCTGGTGGTAGTCCTGGAGGTGCCGCCGAATCTCCTCCTCCAGGGCCCGGCCGGTGGCCGTGAGGATATAACGCTGGTTTTCCTGGTCGTAAAACAGGGCCTCGCCTTTGTGGACCAGGGCATTCAAAAGGTTGGCCAGGTCTGCGGGGGTCCAGGGCAGCATGGCCGCCAGCTCCGGGCGGCTGCGGCCCGCGGGGCCGGCTTCTTCCAGGTAGTAACGCACCTGCTCTTCCGGCGTCCCCTGCTCCAGGGTCTTGAGGCCGGCCAGGACCTTTTCCTGGAGGCGCTTGTGGCGGGGCGGGCTGACGTGGAGAATCCGGCCGCCCCCCCAGGTAACCGCAGGCGACAGGTTGCGGATGACGAAGCGATCCCCGGGTTTGACAGCCACTGGGTCCCTCAGGATAAACTGGACATAACCCGAGGCGCCGGGGGGCAATTCCTCGGCATCCAACAACAGGGGCACGGCCAGGCGCTCGCTGGTGCCGGTGTGGAAGCGCACCGCCTGGCGGTGCTTTAAGGCGCGGGGAGCGCTTCTTAAGATCTCGATAAACGCGTCCAGCCGGCGGGAGGGAATAAGCGAACCGGGGGTCGCCACCACCATGCCCCGTTCCATCTCTTCTTTCTCCAGCCCCTGGAGGTTGACCGCGGCCCGGCTGCCTGCCAGAATTTCCTCCACGGAGGACCCATGCATTTGCAGGCTCCGGACCCTGGATTTGTATTGCCGGGGGTAGACCATGACCGCGTCCCCCACCTTGAGGCGGCCGGTAATAGCCGTACCGGTCACCACGGTGCCGAAGCCTTTGATGGTGAAAACCCGATCCACGGGCAGGCGGAAAATGCCGCTGGCCGGCTTCGGAGGCACCTGTGCGGCCAATTCCGCCAGGGTGGCCAACAAGGTCTCGGTGCCCTCTCCGGTGACCGCGGAGAAGCGCACGATGGGAGCCCCTTCCAGGAAGGTGCCCACCAGGGCCTCCCGGATTTCTTCTTCCACCAGGTCCAGCCAGTCGGGCTCCACCAGGTCGATCTTGGTGAGAACCACCAAGCCCTGCTTGACCTTGAGAAGCTCGCAGATCTCCAGGTGCTCCCGGGTCTGGGGCATGACGCCTTCGTCCGCGGCGATGACCAGGGCCACAAGATCCATGCCGGTGGCTCCGGCCACCATGTGGCGCACAAAGCGCTCATGTCCCGGCACATCCACGATCCCCAGAAGCTGGCCGGTGGGCAAAGTGAGGGAGGCGAAGCCCAACTCGATGGTAATGCCTCGGAGCTTTTCCTCCTTAAGACGGTCCGGATCAATCCCCGTCAACTTCTTGATAAGAGAACTCTTCCCGTGGTCGATGTGACCCGCGGTCCCCAAAATAATCGGTGCCAGCGTCATAGGCTGCCCTGGGTGGATCGGCTTTTAGGGGAGGCGGCGGACCCGGCTTCCCTCCCCAACCCCTTAAAGGGGGTATTTACACTTTTCTGCCCCCTTCCTGCAACTCCCTAATGATTTCGAACTTATGCCGGGGAAGGTATGGGGCTTCCAAAAAATCCAGCAGAACGCTTCGGCTTTTCCTCAGTTCTTTGAGAAAATTTTCCCCTTCGGTCTTGGCCATGGCGATAACCTCCGGCGGGGCCTTGACCGTGAGGCGGCAGCCGGTGAATTCCTTGGCCTCCCAGGCCAGTTGACGCAGGAGGTCATGAGCCGCGACCAAGGGAGACAACACTGCGCCCTGGCCTTGGCAGCCGGGGCAGGGCTCAGTAATCGCCTGGGGCAGGCTGTCCCGCAAGCGTTGCCGGGTCATTTCCACCAAGCCCAAGGGAGACATGGGGTGGACCGTGGTCCGGGCCCGGTCCCGCTTCAAGGCCTCTTTCAAGGTTTGGCACACCTGCTTCCGGTGGGCCGCGACCTCCATATCGATAAAGTCCACGACGATTATGCCGCTCAGGTTGCGCAGGCGCACCTGTCGGGCGATTTCCCGGGCGGCCTCCAGGTTGGTGGTCAGGATGGTCTCCTCCAGGTCCCTACCCCTGATGAATTTGCCCGAGTTGACATCAATGGCGGTCAGGGCCTCGGTCGTCTCGATAACCAGGTAACCGCCGCTTTTCAGCCAGACTTGAGGGGCAAGAAGGCGCGACCAGTCCTCTTCCAGGGACAACTTGGAGAAAACGGGGTCCGGGCCCTCATACGTCTCCACCGCGGGGACTCGGTCCACGGGTTCAAGCCTCAAGTAATCCCTAATTTCATCGGCCGTGTCGGGGTCGTCCGCCACGACCAGCGTCACCTCTGGAGAGATCAGGTCGCGCACCAGCCGGCGGACCACTGGCAATTCCTGGTACAACAGGGCGGGGGCGGACACCTTCTTTTTTTTCTGGCGGATCCGGTTCCATAATTCCACCAGGGCGTCCCTCTCGGCCGCCAGCGTCTCAAGGCTCTGCCCCGCGCTGGCGGTCCGGGCGATGAGCCCTCCCTCTCGGGGCTTAAGGTCATCCAGGATATCCTTGAGCCGTTTCCTTTCGTTCTCCGGAGTCAGGCGCCGGGAAATCGCCAAGTGGGGCTGCATGGGCAGATAGACCAGGTAGCGGCCCGGCAGCGAGATGTGGGTGGTAAGCCGGGCTCCCTTATTTTTTAAGGCAGGCCGCCAAACCTGGACCAACAGTTCCTGGCCTTCGGCCACCAGGTCCTGGATGGGAGGGGTTGGCGGCTTGGTCAGGGGTTCCTCCTCGCCCTGGAGCCAGATCTCAGGAACCCCGTTCAGGAAAGGAGCGGCCTCCTGGGCAAAAAGGTAACCGGGCTTGTCCAGACCCACCTCCACGAAGGCTGCGGCCATGCCGGGCAGGACCCGTTGCACCCGGCCCTTGTAAATATTGCCGGTGGGGTCCTGTTGAAGGGAGCGCTCCACATAAAACTCCGCCAGGCGGCCGTCCTCCACCAGGGCGGCCCGCACATCCCAAGGGGACACGCTGATAATCAACTGACTGGACAATTCTTATAAAACCTGTGTTTTGATAACATGCAAATCCCGGACCTGGGAATCGTTCAAGCCGAAAATGCTACCCAGGACTTCAGTGACCTTCAGGTTGTCCCTGTCGGCCTGGCGCAGATGCAGCTTGACCTGACGGGTGTCCGGCACCTCGAGGGCCGCCACCAGGCGGCGGACATCCACCCGGCGCTCTTCCTTGGGGCGGCGCCGAAGGGCCGGGAACTGCCGGGTCTCCAGGAAGGCGGCCGCCCGGGCCGGGTTAAACACAGGGTCCAGACTTTCCACCTGGTAGACCAGGTGTTCCACCCGAGGCGGTTTTGGAGGCCGGAGGAATCCCTGGCCGCTGAGAATCTTGATCCCCGGGGGCATGACCCGATTCACCCGGGCCACCACCTCCCCAATGCTAATCTCGGCGGCCAAACCCACATCCATGGTTTCACATAAACTTTCCACCCCCACAGGCAAAGCCCCATGAAAGCACACCCGCGGCAGAGGGTGATGGCCGGCACTGAAGGCCAGGGGCAATCCGGAGCGGCGCAGGCTGCGGTAAACCGCGTTTACCAGTTCCAAGTGGCTCAGCCAGCGGGCCTCATCCACCTTGGCAAAGACCAGGCGGCCCCAAAAAACCGGCTCCGGGGCGCCCGGCCGGTCGACAGGAGGAAGAACCTCGGTCTTGGGGGCTGCGGCCAACCGCAGGATCACCTGGTCCGCCTCACACCGGCCGCAGTCCTGGCAACCCGCGTGGCGGCAATCCGGGGTCTCCAATGTCCGGTAGGCCCGGTCCCGCTCATCCAGAAGGAACTGTCGGCTCAGTCCCGGATCCAGGTGCTCCCAGGGTAAAAGCTCCTCCGGGTCCCGGACGCGGCGGTAGGCTTCCGGGTCAACCTCGGTCTCCCGGAAGGCCCGGCGCCAGGGTTCCAGGCGCAAGTGTTCGCTCCAGGCATCCAGGCGGCAGCCCCTGCGGTAGGCGGCCAGCAGAACCTGGGCCAGCCGCCGGTCTCCCCGGGCAAAAATGCCCTCCAGCCAGCTTTGGGCTGCAGAGTTCCACTTGAGCTGAACCCCGGGGTGCTTCAGGAGGTCCTTTACTTGGTGCAAACGCTGTTGACTCTCCGCCAGATCCCGCTGCCCCTCCCACTGGAAGGGGGTATGAGGCTTGGGAATGAAGGAGGCCAGGCTGACATGGAGCCGGGGCCGCAAGCCCGTGGGGGCGCATTTGAGCACCTGGTGGGCCAGCGCGGCGATGGCCTCCAAATCCTCGGGGGTCTCGGTGGGAAGCCCGATCATAAAGTAGAGTTTGAGCAGGCGCCAGCCGGAGCGAAAGGCCCCCCGGGCCGCAGAAATTATGACTTCCTCAGGCAGATTCTTGTTGATCACGGCCCGCAGGCGTTCGCTCCCGGCCTCCGGCGCTATGGTGAGGCCAGTGCGGCGCACCCGTTTTATTTGGGCCATCACCTCCGGGGTCAGGGTGTCGGCCCGCAGCGAAGGCAGGGACAGGGCCACCCGCTGCGGCTCCAGGCGGTCCATGAGAAGTTCCAGAAGCCAGGGCAGGGGCCGGTAATCCCCGGCACTAAGGGTGAGGAGAGAAACCTCTTCAAAGCCGCTGGCGGCCAGGGCCTTCTCCACCCACCCGAGCACGGCTTCAGGCCGCCGCTCCCGCACCGGGCGGTAGAGGCTGCCGGCCTGACAATACCGGCAGCCCCGGGTGCAGCCCCGGGCGATTTCCACATTGAGGCGGTCGTGGACAATCTGGCAAAAGGGGACCAGGACCCGGGGAGACAGGGGGACTTTGTCCAAATCCGACAGGACCCGGCGACTTACCCGCACCCGGCGGCCTCGGGGGTTCATCTCCACCAGGCGGCCTGCGGGAGTGAATTCGATGGCAAATAAGGCAGGGACATAAACCCCTTCCACCTCTTCCAGGGCCTGCCACAATTCCTGCCGGGTGCCTCGAGCCGCCTTCCAGTCCCGGATCACTGCCGTCACTTCCAGGATCGCTTCCTCGGCATCCCCCAGGACTAAGGCGTCAAAAAAGGGAGCCACCGGTTCGGGGTTCATGGCATTGGGCCCGCCGCCCACCACCACAGGGTCCAGGGGACCGCGCTCCTCTGCCAAGAAGGGGATGCCCCCCAATTCCAACAAGGTGAGCACATTGGTGTAGCTGAGCTCGTACTGGAGGCTGACCCCCAGCAGGTGAAAATCCTTGAGGGGGGTGCCGGACTCCAGGCTGCACAGAGGCGCGCCGGCTCTGCGAAGCTCGGCCTCCAGGTCCGGAGCCGGGGCATAGGCCCTCTCGGCCCAGATGTCCTCTTGTTGGTTCAGAATGTCATACAAAATTCCCAAACCCAGGTGGGACATCCCCACTTCGTAGAGGTCGGGGAAAACCAGGACCGCCCGGAGACGAACCTCCCGGGGGTCCTTGAAAACGGCGTTGACCTCCCGGCCCAGATAACGGCTGGGCCGTTGCACACGGCTGAGATAAAATTGGTCGGTCACAGAGGTTCTTTTTTAGGGCTTGACGGGAGAACCGGGGGATTGCCCCTCCCCCGCCCTCCCCTCACTCTCCCCTCCAAGGCGTGGGGAGGCGCTTGGGGGAGGGGCAGGGGTCTGTCACCCCTGGCCCCGCCCTCAGGAACTTTTAAGCTCATCCACCTGCCACCCGGATGGCTTCTTTAAGGTCGAGATCGCCGTCGTAGAGGGCTTTGCCGGTGATGACCCCGATAACCCCCAGGGGTTCCAGAGGCAGCAGGGCCTTGATATCCTCGATGGAGCTCACCCCGCCGGAAGCGATAAGGGGGATCTCGGTGGCCTGGGCCAGGGACCGGGTGGCCTCCAGGTTTACCCCCCGCTTGACCCCATCCCGGCTGATATCAGTGTAAATAATGGCCGCAGGTTTGAGGGGCGCCAACTCCCGGGCCACGTCCGCGGCAGTGCGGGAACTGGTTTCCGTCCAGCCTTCCACGGCCAAAAGGCCGTTTTTGGCGTCCAGGCCCAGGGCGATGCGGCCGGGGTAGTTGGTCAAGGCCCGGGCCACCAACTCCGGATCCTTCAGAACTGCGGTCCCCAGGATGAGGCGGTCTATGCCCAGATCGATGTAGGCGGCGATAGTGTCGAGGCTGCGGAGGCCCCCACCCAATTGGATGGGGATGGTGACCTTCTTTCGCAGCCGGCGGATGACTTCGAAGTTTTGGGGCCGGGCGTCAAAGGCCCCGTCCAGATCCACCACGTGCAGCCAGACCGCGCCCTCCGCCTGCCAGCGGGCTCCCGTGGCCGCCGGGTCATCGCCGTACACCGTCTCCCGGTCGGCCCTGCCCTGGACCAGGCGGACGCAGCGACCGTTTCTGATATCAATGGCCGGAAAGATGATCATTTTATAATATTATCGGAGAACCGCGAACCTGACAACCCTGGCGGCCACCGGCACTGCGGCTCTTGAAAAATGGCGGGTTGTGGTTAGATTTCGGTTAGATCCTGTCTCTCTAAAGATTATATTTGACTTTAACGGCAGGAAAGAGGCATGTCAGATCTGGGAAAAATGCTCATCATTCTAGGCGTCATCATCGCAGTGGTCGGCCTGATATTGCTGGCGGCCCCCAAAATTCCTTGGCTGGGCAAACTCCCCGGAGACTTTGTTTACCGGGGCGAGCGCTTCACCTTCTATTTCCCGCTGGCCACCAGCATCCTGCTCAGTATTATCTTGTCCCTCATCCTTTACCTTTTCCGAAAATAGGCGGTTTTACACCCAACCCTGGCAAAATCCTGGTATAATTAGCTTAAACGGGTATACTGAGGGAATCAGGCAGGGGGCGCTGCTTCGCTGGCAACCGGCCTTTTGCTGCCCACCCAAGAGATCAAGGAGACCCGGATGCCGGAGCTTCGCAAAGACCCCATTATCGGCCGCTGGGTAATTATCGCCACCGAACGGGGCAAACGCCCCCATGATTTTGTCATTGAAGAGGAGATAGTCAAAGGCGGGTTCTGCCCTTTTTGCCCGGGGAATGAACATACCACCCCGCCGGAGATCTTTGCTTACCGGAAGCCGGGCACCGCGCCCAACACCCCGGGTTGGAGTCTGCGGGTGGTGCACAATAAGTTTCCCGCCCTGATCCCCGAGGGGGACCTGAACCGCGAGGGGGAGGGCATGTTTGATAAAATGGCGGGCATCGGCACCCATGAGGTCATTATTGAGAATCCCGATCACCACACCACTCTGTCCACTATCTCCATAAACGGTTTCGTGGAGGTGCTCAACGCCTACCGGGAGCGAATCCGCAGCCTGGCCGAAGACCCCCGCTTCAAGTATGTCCTTATTTTCAAAAACTGGGGCCGCGCGGCCGGGGCCTCCTTGGAGCACAGCCACAGCCAACTCATCGGGCTCCCCATTGTGCCGGAACTGGTGATGGAGGAGCTGAACGGCGGGAAGTTCTATTACAATTGGAAAGAGCGCTGCGTTTTTTGCGACATGATCCGCCAGGAGCTGCAACAAAAGCAGCGGTTGGTGCTGGAAAACCAGGAATTTGTGGCTATTTGCCCATTTGCTCCCCGCTCCCCCTTCGAGGTCTGGATCCTCCCCAAGATGCACTATTCTTCTTATATTCACATGCCGGAGAAGTCTAATCGTCTGCTGGCCGAGATATTTTCGGAGACCCTGAAGCGTCTGGAAAAATCCCTGGGAAAAGCCCCCTACAACTTCATCCTCCACATCGCCCCCATCCGGGAGCCGGAACTGCCCTACTACCACTGGCATTTTGAAATCATGCCCAAGCTTACCCTGATGGCCGGCTTCGAGTGGGGGTCAGGCTTCTATATCAACCCCACGCCTCCAGAGGATGCCGCCCAGTATCTAAGAGAAGTGGAGTTATGACGCCTGAGAAAGGGACAACATGCGCATCCTGATCGCCTCCCCCGAAGCTAATCCCTTCGCCCGCAGCGGCGGCCTGGCGGAAGTGGTCTCCTGCCTGGCCTGCGCCCTTATCCGCCTGGGCCATCAGGTAAAGGTGGTCATGCCCCTGTACCGCCAAGCCCGCGAGGCGGGGCGCCCCATTCTTCCGACGGGCCAAACGCTGCCCATACCCCTGTCCTTCAAGACCCTGCAAGCGGAAATTCACCAGGCGGAGCTGGCCCCAGGGCTTACTTTCTACTTTATCGGCCAGGACTCCCTGTTCAACCGGGACGGCCTCTACGGCACGGCCTATGGGACTTTCGAGGACAACGCCGAGCGCTTCATCTTTTTCAGCCGGGCCGTGGTGGAAATGATCGACGCCCTGGAGCTGGAGCTGGACGTGTGCCATTGCCATGAGTGGCAAACCGGGCTGGTGCCCGTTTATCTGCGCACCCTGTTCCGGGACCGGGCCCGGCTGTTCAAGCTGCCGGTGCTGTACACGGTGCACAATGTGGGCTATCAGGGGATCTTTTCTTCCTACGACTTCCCCTTGACCGGGTTGGGCTGGGAGCTATTATCCCCCAAGGCCTTGGAATTTTACGGAAACATCAACCTGATGAAAGGCGGCTTGGTTTTTTCCGACCTTATCAGCACCGTAAGCAACCGCTACCGTGAAGAGATTCTGACTCCGGAGATGGGCTTCGGCCTGGAGGGGGTCTTTCAGGAGCGGGCGGAGGACCTTTTTGGGGTGGTGGGGGGCGTGGACTACCAGCGCTGGGACCCTTCCCGGGACGGTTTCCTGGCCCGCACCTATAGCCCGGACAGGTTGGAAGGGAAAAAAATCTGTAAGCAGGCCCTGCTTAAGCACTTTGAACTGGACCAATCCCTGGCCCAGGCTCCCCTTCTCGGCATGACCACCCGGCTGTACGAACGCAAGGGCATCGACCTGGTAGAGGGCATTATGGATAATCTTATGGCCCTGAAGGTCGGCTTCGTATTGCAGGGCACCGGGGAAGAACGGCATCAGTACCTCCTCCAGGAGCTCCAGGCGCGCTATCCCCGGAACATCGGCATATCCATCGGTTTCACCGAGGAACTGGCACATCAGATCATTGCGGGGTCAGACATTTACCTGATGCCCTCGCGCTACGAGCCTTGCGGCTTGGACCAGCTCTACTGCCTGCGCTATGGCACGGTGCCGGTGGTGCGGGCCACCGGCGGGCTGGACGAGACCATCAAGCAGTATGATCCTGCCACCGGTGTGGGCAATGGGTTCAAGTTCACCGACTATACCACCGAGGCCTTCCTGAAGGCCGTTCAGGAGGCCCTGGCGCTTTACCAGGATCAGGCCGCCTGGCAAGCCCTTATGCGTCGGAACATGGCGGAGGACTTTTCCTGGGATCGGGTGGCTCCCAATTATGTGTCCCTGTACGAGCGGGCGCAGGAGAAGCGCCGCCAAGCTCTGGGAAGCTGATGCACCATGTCTGAGCGTACCGCGTTCATGTCTCAAATGGTGGAGCTCCTCACCTCCACGGTGAGTTTCGGGGAGCGCCTGAGCAACATGGTGCATCTCCTGGCCCGGTTCATGAAGGTGGATGAAGCTCTATATTTCGGGCTGGACAAGACCAAGGAAACCTTGAATCTCCAGATCAGCAGCCGCGGCGCCCTCCCGGGTCAGCCGCGCCTGGAATTCCCCCTTGGGCAGGGAGTGGTGGGAGCAGCCGCCAAGACCCGGAAGCCGCAGATGGTTCACCGGGATCAGGAGGGAGTGCTCTTAGACAACGCCCCCCTGGAAAAGATCCAGCCCGATTTCCACACCCTGGCTGCCTTCCCGGTCGCGGACGACAACTTCCTCTACGGGGTGCTGCTCCTCATCGACACGCACCTGCGCACCTTCACTCCGAGCGAGCGCCAGGCGGTGCATCTGGCCAGCCTCATGCTGGCGGCCACCCTGCGCCAGGGGCTGCTCCAGGAAGAAGCCAAGAAACGCATCGCCGAACTCTCGGTCCTCTTCGAAGTGGGCAAGGCCCTGTCTTCGACCGTGGAGTTGGACGACCTCCTGGAGCGGGTGGTGTCCACGACCGCCAAGGTCATCAATGCCCGGGGCGCCGCGCTCCAGATTATCGACGCTGAGACCGGCGAGACCAGGGTCACCTCCTATTACGGGCAGGTGCCCGTGGCCAAGCTCTGCCCCCCCCTCCCGAGTGGCGGGGAGGCCTCCGGCTCTGCGGAAATGCCTTTCCTTCAGGGGGAGACCAGCGATGCTCAGGGGCGGATCCATTACCACCTGGCTGTGCCCCTGACTTTCAAGCGGCAGCTCCACGGCACCTTGTGCGTTTTTGACAAGATTATCCCCGGAGGAGGACCCCAGCCCTTCGATCCCGAGAACCGGCAATTGATGTTCACCATGGCCGGGCTCATCGTCAACGCCCTGGAAAACGCCCTTACTTATCAGCAGGTGGAAACCCTGGCGGAGCGCAATGAACGCATGGTCCGGAACCTCACCGTCCTGCAGGAGGTCTCCCAGGCCATGCTCACCACCGTCCAGGAGGAACGGCTGCTGGACATTATCATCCAAGGACTAATTCAGCCCAGTGGGCTGGGATTCGATCGGGTCCAGATACTCGAGGTGGACGAGGCCTCCCAGACCCTCCGGGGCCGCAAAGGGGCGCAGCGCCCGCCCGACGCGCCCGCCTTGCCCCTGTCCGAGGTTCTCTTCCAGCCGCTGGCGAAGGAGTTGCCAACCTCCGAGTGGCAGATACCCATAAGTCCGGGCCTGGGGGCCATGGCCCAGGCGGTGCTGCGGATGCGTCCGGTCCATCAGCATCCTTCTCTGCCGCAAAGCGGCGCCGGGGCCCCCTGGCCGTCAACTTTCGACGCCCAGGAATATTTTGTGGTTCCCTTGGTGGTAAAGGACCGGGCCACGGGGGTCATCGTGGTGGACAACCAGGCCTCCGGCCGGCCTCTGGAGCCGGAGCCTCTCCACGTCCTGCAAATGCTGGCCACCCAGGCGGCCCTGATGCTCGAGAATGCCCACCTCTACTCCACCATCGAAGCCAACAATCGGGAGCTCATGCTGATTCGGGAGCGCATGCTGGAATCGGACCGCTTGGCCGCGCTGTCCAGCCTGGCCTCCGGCATGGCCCATGAAATCAGGAATCCCCTGGTGTCCATCGGCGGTTTTGCCCGCCGCATCGCCAAGCTGGTGGAGAAAGATTCACCCTTGCGGGGCTATGTGGAGGTCATTCAGGAAGAAGTCTCCCGGCTGGAAAAACTTCTCCGGGAAATTCTCGATTTCACCGGGGAAAATTTAAGCTACTTTGGGGACCACGACCTTTCACAACTCATCGAGGATACTCTGCCCCTCCTTCAGCGGGACCTGGACGCCTGCCACATCAAGGTGGTGAAGGATCTGCAGCCCATCCCCCGCATCCATTGTGACGACCGTCAAATCAAGCAGGTCTTTTACAATCTTTTCCAGAACGCCCGTCAGGCGATGCACGAAACCGGCGGCACCCTTACCATACGCACGTACACCCAGGAACGGGAGGATGGGTTATACGCTGCGGCCGCGGTGAGCGATACGGGCGGTGGCATCCCCCTGGATGTGCTGCATAACATTTTTAACCCCTTTTTCTCCACCAAGGACTACGGCACGGGGTTGGGGCTGTCCATCGCCCAGCGGATCGTGGCCCGCCATTATGGGCATATCGAGGTGAAAAACGAGTTGGGTCGGGGTGTGACCTTTATCGTCACCCTACCCATTGCCAAATATTGCCTGGTGAAAGACGCCGGCCAGGGTGCGGCTCTGGCCGGTGCATTGAATGCCCCTTCAGGAGGACGGCGATGAAAAAGATCCTGGTGGCGGACGACGAAATGGCCATTCGCCTCCTGTATAGCGAAGAATTGAAGGAAGAGGGTTACGAGGTGTATACGGCCGCCAACGGCCGGGAAGCCCTGGAGATTATTGATTCGGTGCCTCTGGATCTGGTGATCCTGGACATCAAAATGCCGGAAATGGACGGCATCGAGGCCCTGCGGCAGATCAAGGAGAGAAAGCCTGATCTGCCGGTATTGCTGAGCACCGCTTACGGCGAATACAAGCAGGATTTCGCCACCTGGGCCTCAGACGATTACCTGGTCAAATCCTCTGACCTGGAGGATCTGAAAAATGCTGTCAGACGACACCTCAAGGATTAGTTTCCCGAGGGCATTATGACTAAGATGAAGGCGTTGTGGCTGCTGATCGCCGGCGCCCTGCTGGCGATTTTCCTCGTGCAAAACTGGCAATATCCCAATCCGCCCATCCATTTCCTGGGCTTCCAGTTTTTGCCGCTGCCCCAATCCGTCATTGTTTTGGGGTTTTTCGCCTTGGGATTTTTGAGCGGCTGGGTCGCCCATGCGATGAGAACCAAAAAATCCCGGCAGGATTCTGGGCCGGAGTAGGCCCCGGAAACTAACCACGGGCGGCACTTCTGGAGAATTCCACTAGTCTGACCTCCAGCTCAGCCTTGACGGCCTGGGGGTTGGCCAGTTTCTCCCAGTACAGCCGGGGAGCGCCCCTTTTATCATGGATAACCACGTTGCCGGTATTAAGCAGGGTTTGAGTGAGGCCCCGCTGCACCGTAATTTCCCCCACCTCCGGCCAAGACAGGTCTTCCTGGCCGGGCGGCCAGAAATTAAGGCGCTTAAGCCCGGCCGGTGTCGCCCGGTATTCCTGCCCGAATCTCCTGAGTCCCACCGCAGCTAAAATCAGCAACCCCAGCACCAGGCCCAGCCAAGGAGGAAAACCTACAGCCGGGTTGATGAGCGGGCCCAAAACCGCCACCGCGATGGCCACGTAATAAACAAAAAAAGCCCGGGACGCCGGGCGCCATACTTTTTCCTGGGACGCATTTGCTGCCGCCATGGGCACTCCCCCCTGCAACGGTAAAAGTCCAAAGTCCTGAGCGGACGGCCCCCAACCATGTTAGCAGGCAATCGACTCCCGCTTCGCTGTCAATACCTGATGCGAAAGTCCTGGAACTCCCCCCGGTGAGGTTGCCAGTCAACGAGGACCTCGTCCACCGCGGCATATTGGGGGCCACGGCGGCACCAAGCCAGCATGCTTTCGATTTTTTCCCGGTCCCCTTCGAAGACCGCCGCCACCCGGCCATCCGGGAGATTGCGCACCCAACCGGTGAGGCCTCGGGCTATGGCCTGATCACGGGTATGAGCCCGGAAAAATACGCCTTGCACCCGGCCGCTGATGAGCACCTGGGCTCGCGCCAAGTTCGCCATGTCCCGCTCCCTGCAGGTTATGCGAAAATCTTTTCCATCAGTCAAGATATCGACAAACTACCTATATTCGCAGCAAATTAACTCTTTTTCAGCAACTCTTCAAATTCGTCTTCATTCAGGATGGTCACTCCCAGAGCCCTGGCCTTGGCATACTTGCTGCCCGGATCGGTCCCCACCACCACATAGTCCGTCTTGGGGGAGACCGAAGAGCTTACCTTGCCGCCCCGGGCCGCCACCAGGGCCTTGGCCTCCTCCCGGGAGAAACGGCTCAAACCCCCGGTGAACACAAAGGTCTTACCGGCCAAGGCGGTTTTGGGCGGCGGCTCGGGGGGCAGGGGCTTGACTCCGAGCTCTTTCATCTTGGCCAATAATTCCCGGTTGCGGGGATTCTGAAAATACTCCCGGATACTTCTGGCCACCTGGGGCCCCACGCCCTCCACCTGGAGAAGCTCCTCCTCGCTGGCCGCCTCCAAATTCTCCAGGCTGTGGAAGTGCTGGGCCAGGAGCTGGGCCGTGGCCTCGCCCACATAGCGGATGCCCAGGGCATAAATGAAGCGGGCCAACGGGACGGTCTTGCTCCCCTGGATGGCGGCCACCAAGTTGCTGGCGGATTTTTCCGCGAAGCGCTCCAGGGGCACCAGATCGGCCTCGGTAAGGCGATACAGGTCGTCAATCTCCTTCACGAGTCCCTGGTCAATGAGCTGGTCAATGATTTTCTCCCCCAGGCCGTCAATGTCCATGGCGGTCTTGCTGGCAAAGTGGAGGATAGCCCGGCGCAAGGCCCCCAGGCAGTCTGGGTTGGGGCAGCGGGTCACCGCCTCCCCCGGCGGCCGCACCAGGGGCGTGTCGCACACCGGGCAACGGCTGGGCATCCTGAAGGGCTTGGAATCCTTGGGACGTTTTTCCAAAATGACTTTAACCACTTCGGGGATGACGTCCCCGGCCCGCTGGATGAGAACAGTATCGCCCACCCGCACATCCTTGCGGGCCACCTCGTCTTCATTGTGCAAAGTGGCACGGCTCACCGTGACCCCGCCCACTTCCACCGGCTCCATGACGGCCATAGGGGTGATCGCCCCGGTGCGCCCCACATTGACCACGATATCCTTTACCCTGGTGGTGGCCTGGGTGGCGGTAAACTTATAGGCCAGGGCCCAGCGGGGGCTGCGGGCCTTGGTGCCCAGGCGCTCTTGCAGGCTGAGGTCATTCACCTTGATGACCACCCCGTCAATTTCATAGGGGAGCCCGTGGCGTTGGCGCTCCAGTTCGTGGTGGTACCGGATGGCCGCTTCGATGCCCTGCCGGCGGTCGATCAAAGGGTTGACCCGCAAACCCCAGGCCTTCAGGGCGGCGAGAACCTCCCAGTGGGTCTGGAAGGACCGGCTTACCCGGCCCGTACCATAGCAGAAAATGTTCAGGGGGCGGCTGGCGGTGATGGCAGGGTCAAGCTGACGCAGTGAGCCGGCCGCTGCGTTTCTCGGGTTGGCAAAGGCCGGCTCCCCTTTGGCCAGGCGCTCTTCATTGAGCCGGTGGAAGTCCTTCAGGTCCATGTAGACTTCCCCCCGAACCTCCAGGAGATCGGGCACGGGCAGGTCCCGAGACAGGAGCTTCAAGGGGATGGAATGGATTGTCTTGAGGTTCTGGGTGACATTTTCCCCCCGGTAGCCATCGCCCCGCGTGGAACCAACCTTCAGCTGGCCCCCTGCATAGACCAACTCCACCGCCACCCCGTCCATCTTGGGCTCCACCACATATTCGAAGTCCTCGGAGGTGCGCAAAAAGCGCTTGAGACGGTCAGCGAATTCTTGGGCTTCCCTTTCGCTGAAGGCATTCTCCAGGGAAAGCATGGGAAGGCTATGGGGCACGGTTTCGAATTTTTCCAAGGGGGCGGCGCCCACCCGCTGCGTGGGGGAGTCGGGCGTGACCAGGCTGGGGTATTGTTCTTCCAGCCGCAAAAGCTCCTGCATGAGCCGGTCGAACTCGGCATCGGAGATCACCGGATCGTCCAGGACATAGTAGCGGTAATTATGGTAATGAATCTGGTCCCGGAGTTCCTGCACCCGGGCCACCACCTCCGGCGGGGCTTCTTTCTGGGCCATTGTGATCAACCATCGGGCAAAAAGTGGCTGCTGACCAGCGAGACTTATTATATCGTTTTATTTAGGCCACGCCGCTGGAATCCTCTTCCACCAGGCGCCTAATTTTTGGCCCGGGGAGGGCATACCTCCCGGTCCCCTGGCAGAACGGCCTTTACCGGGATATTCAGGCTAGTTAAAGATATGATAGGGCTATTGGGGGAAGGGCGTCAAGGGTTATCACCGGTCTGAACAAAACGCGGCTTTCCTAGCATCAAGACTTCTACCGTCGGGCTCATGCCCGGGGGAAAGGACGTAGAGGCCATCCTGTCCTGCAAAACACAGCCAGCCACGAACCTAAGCCACTTTTCTGACAAAGCACTGTCAAAAAGATAGCAGTAAGCTTCCCCCAGGCTCCCCCCTCCCTCACCAAGACAACTGCTTATTTATTAATAAAAAGTCGGGGGAAACCTCACCCTAAACCGGGCTTGATTGTCAACCGGTTGACGGTTCCGCGCCAATAAAATCTTCAAAAATTGTCTGAATTTACCCAGCCCAAAAATCTCAAGGGCGGCAACGGGCCGCCCCTGGCCTGGGAGGGATGGAGAAAGGAAAGGGATCACTTTGGCAAAGCTATCCGGTTTTTAGATGGCCTCCGGGCCGACATGACTTCTTAGACTCTGGAGTTATTGGACGGAAGACCTTCCTAACCCGAGGCTTCCCGAATTATGGCTTGAATGCGGGCCACAATCTCCAGGATTTTCTCCAGCCTCTCATTAATTAACTGGATTTCCTCATAAAGGGGGGAATCCCGCTGCTGTTCCATGAGCATCAGGTCCACAATCCCGGTTACCGCCGCCAGGGGCTGGGCCAGCTCATGCAGAGAGCGCCGGATGTCCTGTAAAGCCTTGTCAGGTTCCATATCTTCTAAATCGGGTCCCAAGGATAAAATGTTTAGGCTTTAATACCGGTTTCCCTGGAAGGAAAGCAAAAAGCAGGCCAGTTTGCCCCAAGGCAACCCCGGGCAGGGAGGAATTTCTTTTATTTAGGGTATTTTTCGGCTGACTGACCGGCCAGCCTGCGCAAACGGTCGGAAAACGGGCGGTCAGCGGCAATCAATCCCGGGGGATGGCCAGCATGCGCTCCACGGCCTGCAGAGCCCGCCGCCGGATGTCCTCGGGAATGACAATCTGATAGCGCTTTTCCCGGAGCGCCATAATGAGGTCGTCCAAGGTAATGCGCTTCATATCGGGGCAGATGAGGTGGGGCGAGGGTGAAAAGAAAGATTTTCCGGGGTTTTCCTTGCGCAGGGTATGCAAGATACCCTTTTCCGTGCCGATGATAAACTCCCGGGCCGAGGAAGTGCGGGCGTATTCCAGCATTCCGGAGGTGCTGCGGACGGCGTCGGCCAGGTCCAGGACCTCGGGCCGGCACTCTGGATGGGCCAGGAACACCGCCTGTGGATGGTCGGCCTTGGCTTTCAGAACTTCAGCCGCGGTGAGGGCGTCATGGATATTGCAGCAGCCGGCCCAGGTCAACACTTCCTTGTCGGTGTGCCGGGCGGTATAGAGGGCCAGATTGCGGTCCGGCACCATCAGCACCCTGGAGCCGGGGAGGGAATTGACCACCTTCACGGCATTGGCCGAGGTGCAGCAAATGTCACTTTCAGCCTTTACCGCCGCGGTGGAATTGACGTAGGTCACCACCGGCACCCCGGGCAGTTCAGCCTTGCGGGCCCGCAGGCTGTCCGCGGTCACGGTGTCCGCCATAAAGCAGCCCACATCCAGGCGAGGCAGGAGCACCATCTTGTCCGGGCAGAGAATGGCTGCGGTTTCGGCCATAAAGTGCACGCCGGCGAAAACAATGATTTTGGCCGGGGTTTTGGCCGCGGTAATGGACAAGGCCAGGGAATCGCCGGTGAAATCAGCAATATCCTGAATCTCCGGGGGCTGGTAGTTATGAGCCAAAAGGATGGCTTCCTGTCGGGCCAGCAATTGTTTCACTTGTTTTTGTTGGGAAGTATAGGTCATAACCACGAAAGTCTATACTTTGGGAATTGGCGGGAATACTTAAACGCCCAAGGTTCAACGCACTCCAGGGGCCTCCCTGACAATCTGGACTCCCGGAGGCGGGGTGAAGGTAAAAAATTTAGGCGGTTGCTTGTCGCCCAAGGAGGTCCGGGAAAAAGCGAAGCTGGTTTCCTCGCCCAGGGCGTTGCTGAATTGAAGGTTTTCCACCAGGTAGGTCGCCGGATTAATGGTCAAGACGAGACGCTTGAGCTCCGCCTGAGGAGTGCGGGGCTCCAGCCGGATAACATAGCTTAATCCCGCCTCAGGGGGGCGTTCCCAGGCGAGGCGAAAATCCTGAGTCACCTCCCCGATGCCCGAAAAAAAGCGCAGCACCAGGTCAGACCGCAGCATCTGTCTTAACGGATAAACCAGGGCAACGCCATCCTCGGGGATGTAAATCCACACCTGGGTGCCGTCGGAGATCACCTCTTTTTTCTGGTCGGGAGGGCTTTCGTACTCCCAGCGCATGCGGCTGGGTCTTTGAAAATACATGACGCCCGAGGCTTGGTCTCCCTGGCCTGCCCCCGGCGGCCGAGTCTCCTGACGGAACCAGGTCTTGAAGCTCCCGGCCTGTTCGTACTTTTCCTGGACTTTAACCATGATCGCCGAGGGCTCCAAGGCCCCTTGAGGCAAGGCCGGCCCGGCCCAGATCAGCAGAGCCATGACCAGGGCCGCGGCCTGCAGGACAACATTCGACATCGGGAACCTCACGTTGGAACTATGGAGAAATGTATCAGAAATTTCGGGGTTGGCTACCCCTGAAGGTGAAATTCTTTGCAGATTGATTTGGGCAACACCAAGGCTCCGGATCTCCTGCAAAGGGCAAAAGAGGGCTTGTCGGCATTGGCCTGTCGAAATTTTGCCCGCGGCCCGGAAGAAATTAAAACCCTCAGCCACCGACCCCGCGCAAGTCCTGCCACATCTGCCAGAATATCGGGTTCTGCTCTTCCTGTTCTTGCGGCGTAAGCTGATAGGCCGGTTTGCCGCCGGTCCCGGTAGCACAAGCCGACACCAGGAGCAGGCTGACCAACAAGGACCAGCCCATGAGGTTTTTGAGACTGAAAAATTTCATCCGGGAACTCCTTGGCTGAATTTTTCATAAATTAATTATTAATTCTTGATTCTCAAGGGAGGTGACAACATTGGCAAACATTTGCATAAACACCGGCTCATGGGCCTGCCTCTTCAATTTGGTATGGTGCCGGCTTGAGGCTGGGCAATTAGTTTTTGGGAAAGGGGGGCCTTGGCCCCCTTTTCCCCACCCTATATTAATTATTGGGAAATCAGGGTGTTAAGCATCGTTTCCATACATTAAGGGGGATATTAAGGGGTTTGGGGAGGGGCGTTTTAGGGGGGCGGAAGGCCGCCCCCCCGGCCCTCGTCTCAAGACCCTTTTCGCCACAGGTTTCAATATTGGGCCGCTGTTTGCCCGGAGACGGGACCGAAGGGCAGCGGAGCGGCGGCCCCCAGGCCCCCTCAGGCAAGCTGGCCGCCCCGCAATTTTATGGCAACCTCGGCCACCCGCTTACCTAAAGCCCGCGCGATCTCCAGGTCTTCCGTAAAGGGGCTCAGCTCGTTCCTGGACCCGGCCACGGTGGAAGAGGCATAGGGTGTGCCGCCCCGGCCCTCGGTGTGCAGCATGCCGGGGATGGAGTAGGGCACTCCTACGATAATCAGACCCAGATGCAGCAAGGGGGCCATCATGGTGAAGGGGGTGGTCTCCTGGCCCCCGTGCGTGGTGGCGGTGGACACGAAGATGCCCGCAGGCTTGCCTTCCAGGGCCCCTTCAAGCCACAGGGAAACCGCGGAGTCAAACAGTCGTTTCATCTGGGCGGCCATATTGCCGAAGCGGGTAGGAGTGCCGAAAAGAATGCCGTCCGCAGCCTTCAGGTCGTCCAGGGTGCAGATGGGTATCTCTTTATGGAGGTCCCAGACCGCCTGAGCATGTTTGCTCCGGGGGATAACCTCCCGCTCGATGTCTGGAAATTCCTGAACCCGGCGCAGGACCGGTTCTGCTCCCGGCACCGCGGCGACCCCTTCCACCACGGCCTGGGCCAATGTCCGGACATGACCATAAAGTGAGTAGTAAACCACCAGGACTTTCACAGGTAAATCCTTTCTCCCGGCTCTATTGGGGAAATCTGGCCTCGTGTCTGTTCTTGGGGGGAGGGGAAGCCGAGGGTTTTGTCAGGGGAGCGACGCACCAGGGGGGACCCGCCATGGATATGGGCCTGCTGGGCCCCTCGGAATTTAAGATTACCGCAGCCTCAGCTCACCAGCCGGGACAGGAGGGGCCAGGCTTTGGGCGGCCCCCAAGACCCGGCCGGGTACAGTTGAATGTGAGAGGGCAGGTCCGGGCAGGCCTCGCACCCTTCAATGAGGGGGCTGAAAAAAGACCAGCAGACTTCCACCGCGTCCTCCCGCCAGAAAAGCATCTGGTCTCCCTGAATCACGTCCAGCAGGCTTTTCTCATAAGCCTCCATGACCGGTCCGGCATAATGGGAATAATAGGGAAACTCCATGGTCACCCGGCGCAGACACATGACAGCGCCCGGGTTTTTGGTCTCGAAGGTCAAGGTGATCTTTTCTTCCGGATAAATCCCCAGGATCAGGCGGTTGGCGGCGATTTCCCCCAAATGGATGTCCCGGAAGAGGGAATGGGGAACCTGTTTGAACTGGATGACAATCTGGGTGATCTTGGACTGGAGCCGCTTCCCGGAAACCAAATAAAAGGGAACCCCCTGCCAGCGCCAATTGTCGATAAAGAGGCGCATGGCGGCAAAAGTCGGGGTCAGGGAGTCCGGGCGGACCTGGGGCTCCTCCCGGTAGCCTGGGACCTCCTGGCCCCCGACCTCGCCCCGGGCATATTGGCCCATGATTAAATATTCGCCGAACTCGGAGGGAACCAGAGGCTTTAGGGAGCGGAAGACCTTGAGCTGCTCGTCCCGAACCCGCTCGGCCTCAAACCGGGAAGGCGGCTCCAGCGCGGTGACCGCCAGAAGATGCATCATATGATTCTGGAACATATCCCGGAGCACCCCGGTTTCTTCGTAGAATCCGCCCCGGTTTCCCACCCCGACGGTTTCCGCCGCCACTATCCCCACGGAGTCAATATAGCTGCGGTTCCAGATGGGCTCGAAGATGGCGTTGGCGAAGCGGAACATAATGATGTTTTGCACCGTTTCCTTGGCCATGTAATGGTCGATGCGGAATATCTGGCTCTCCTTGAAATTGGCCTGCAACACCCGGTTTAACTCCTGAGAGGAGGCAAGGTCCCGTCCGAAAGGTTTTTCCACCACCAGCCGCACCCAGCCGCGCCCTTGCTCCGAGGCCAGTCCGGAGCGCCCCAGTTGCTGGCTGATAACGGCATAGAGGGACGGCGGCACCGCCAGGTAGAAGAGACGATTCCCCGGAGTCTTAAGCTCTTCCTCCATGTTTTCCAGGAATCGCGCCAGAACCCGATAATCTTCGGCAGCGGCATAGTCCAGGGGGAGATAACTCAGTTTGGGAGCGAACTCCGGCCAACGGGACAAGTCCATCCCGGCCTTTTGCACTGCGGCGGCCATGCGCTCCTGGAATTCCTGGCGGCTTAAGGGGGTGCGGCCGCAACCCACAATGCAGCAGGGAAACGGCAGCCCGCCGCGCAGAAACAGGTTATACAGGGCAGGCATCAGCTTGAGGCTGGTAAGGTCACCGGTAGCCCCGAAGATCACAATCGCACAGGGCTCCAGCCGCCCTTCGATGAGGCAGGCCTCCGGAGGCAGCCCCAGATCAGGGGCTTGGCCGGTCACCAGCACACCCGGGGCCTGGGGTTTGCTCTTAGCCATCGATCTACCCCAGTCGTTCCCGCAGGCGGCGGACATTGCCGGCGATGTCATTGCCGGTGAAGATGCCGGAACCCGACACCACAACATCCACCCCTGCGGCCACCAGAGCCTCTATGGTATCCAGATGCACCCCGCCGTCCACCTGGAGGAGGACATCGAGGCCCTGCGAGTCGATTTTGGCCCTGAGCTGCTTGATTTTAGGAAGCGTGGCGGGGATGAATTTCTGGCCGCTGTAGCCTGGATTCACGGTCATGAGAAGGACCATGTCCACTTCGCTCAGAATCACGTCCAGGGTGCTAAGGGAGGTGGCGGGATTCAGGACCACGGTGGCCCTGGCCCCCAGCTCCTTGATCTCCTGGACCAGGCGTTCCAGATGCCAGGCCGCTTCCACCTGCACCCCCAGCCAGTCAGCCCCGGCGTCGATATACTCCTTAATATACAGATGGGGGTTGGAGATCATCAGATGAACGTCCAGGGGCAGCTTGGTGATTTTTCGGACCGCGGCGAGGACCGGCAAGCCGATGGTTAGGTTGGGAACGAAGTGACCATCCATAACATCCACGTGGATCCAATCCACTCCGGCGGCTTCGGCTTCGTGAATTTGCTCGGCCAGACGGCCGAAATCCGCGGAGAGGATGGACGCGGAAATTATTTTCTTGGCTGGTGTCATTTCACCCTTTCTTGTCCGCGGGAGGACTCTCCCAATATCATTCTCGATTTTTTGGAATAAATCCCCAATATGCCACAGGCTTCCTGGATATTTCCTGCCGGCTGAACCTTGCTCCAGGGTCTCAGCCGGTCAGCCAATCGGTGTGGAAGACACCGGGCTGGTCCACCCGTTCATAGGTATGGGCTCCGAAGCAATCCCGCATGGCCTGAATGAGATTGGCAGGCAGGCGCCGGCTGCGGTACGTATCAAGGTAGGCCAGCGACGTCATGAGCGCCGGGGCTGGCAAGCCCCAGTCCGCGGCCGCCTTGACCACCTCCCGCCAATCCCCTTGCCGGGACACCACTTTCCCCCCCAAAACTGGGTCCATCAGGAGATTGGGGAGATCCGGCCGGTTTGTATAGGCCCCTAAAATGTCTTCCAACAGAGCCGCCCGGATGATGCAGCCCCCCCGCCAGAGGCGGGCTATGGCTGCCAGGTCCAGGTGGTACTGGTATACTGAGGAGGCCCGCCGCAGCAAAGACAGGCCTTGGGCAAAAGCCGTTATAAAAGAGGCGGCCAAAGCGTTTTCGAGCTTCCTGATAAAGCCCTGGCGGTCGCCGGGGCCAGGGAAAAAGGGGCCAGGGCCAGGGAGGACTGCAGCCGCGGCTTCCCGCTCCTCTTTCAAGGCGGAAAGATGTCGCAAGGCCACCGCGACGTCAATGGTGGGTATGGGCACCCCCAGATCCAGGGCTGCCTTAGAGGTCCAGATGCCAGTCCCCTTTTGCCGGGCGACGTCGGCAATCAGGGCCACCAAAGGCTGACCGGTGTCATCATCCCGACGTTTGAGGATAAGAGAAGTAATCTCCACCAGGTAGGATTTCAGGATGCCCCGGTTATAGGAGGTGAAAACGTCGGCAATTTCTCCGAAATTCAGCCCCAGCCCCCGAAAGGCCAGATCATAGCCCTCTGCCAGGAGCTGCTCCAAGGCATACTCGATGCCGTTATGCACCATTTTAACAAAGTGGCCGGCGGCCCCGGGTCCCAGGTAGGAGACGCAGGGCTCGCCGTTAACCCGGGCCGCGGCCGCCCTAAACAGGGGCTCCACCCGTTCATAACCCTCCCGGGAGCCCCCCGGCATAAGACTGGGGCCGTAACGGGCCCCCAACTCGCCCCCCGAAACCCCCAAACCCAGATAAAGGATGCCGGCCGCCGCCAAGGCCGCATTTCTCCGCTCGGTGTCGGCAAAATGGGAGTTGCCGCCGTCGATGATCAGGTCCCCCCGAACCAGGAGGGGGGTCAGGACGCCGATGACCTCGTCCACCGGCTTGCCGGCGGATACCATGATCAGAACGTGGCGCGGGCGCCGGAGCAGGTCGAGCAGTTCCGGGAGGGTATAGGCCGGATAGATGCCCGGGACAGCCCCCTCCCCGGAGATAAACCGGCGGGTCTTTTCAGCGGTGCGGTTGTAAACCGCCACTTTGAACCCGTGGTCGGCAAAATTCAGCGCCAGGTTACGGCCCATCACCCCCAGGCCGATCAGGCCCAGATCGCAGGCACCACGGTTTTCCGCTCCTTCGCCCCCGCTCATCTTGCCCCCGTATTTTCCAGCCGGGCCACCTTTTCCAAACGCCGTCGGAATCGGGGCTCTCCTTTGAAGCGGGCTTCCAGGAAGCTTCGCGCCAAGTCCAGAGCCAAGGCGTAACAAGTCACCCGCCCCCCCAGGCACATGATGTTCATGTCGTCGTCTTCCACCCCTTGATGCGCCGAGAAGATATCGTGGATGAGCGAGGCCCGCACCCCGGCCACTTTGTTGGCCGCAACGCTCGCGCCTACCCCGCTGCCGCAGACCGCGATGCCCCGCTCCACTTCGCCCCGGGCTACGGCCTGGGCCAGGGGGATGACGAAATCCGGATAGTCGTCGGTGGGATCATATTCAAAAGCGCCAAAGTCCACCACATCATGACCCAGGTTCCGAAGCTCCTCAATGAGCTTCACCTTAAGCTCCAAGCCGCCGTGGTCCGCAGCGATGCCGACGCGCATAATGGCTCCTTCTTGATAATTTCGCAGCTTTCCCGGTCCTGCCCCGTTAACTTGTCAGCCGACCGTCAGGTTCTTTTTCCAGATCTCTTTTGGCCTTCGACCTCAGATGGCGCCCGCAGTTATCCTCCAGTTCCTGGTTCTGGCTGCGGCAGCCCCGCAGGCAGTGGGAGAATAGTGGTACTCTCGAAAAATGAGCTTCCCCCCGTGACTCGGACAGGCAGGTTTTGCCAAAGGCCATGCCCTCCGGAGGCGGTTTGGGGTGGAATCAGCGTCGGGAGGCTTCAAGCTTATTATAATGCGGCCTGCAGGCGAATCAAGCTCGGATGCAGATTGCCGGAGAAAAGAAACCTGAGCTCGCAAATTTCACCAGGACAGTATAGGTTGTCCCCGGGTGCCACGCGTCGACTCCCTGCCCTCCCCCCACTCTCCTCTCAACTTCAGGGGGCCGGGGAAGACGGGACGCTCGTCCCGACTTTCCCGGGGCAAGTTACCATCCAAGCAGGGATTGGCGGAGGGGGGTGCGGGGCCCCTGAGGGCAGTGAGCCAAACTTTTGCGGATCATATACGCTTTAATAGCGGGAGTAGGCGTTACAGTCTTTTTCAAACTCCATAATGACCTCCTCGGTCAACGACGGCTGGATTTTGGGCATAATTTTAAAAATCGTATCCGTTGTTACGCGATAATCTTGCTTGGTAACAAGTTCCTGTTCAAAGGCAAATTGGGCAACCTGTTGAAAGAGATATTCCATATCGGCTGGAGTATATCGAGAGGTCATCTTTATTAATCGGCAAAGATCAACTTCTCCGGCATTAAGCTTTGCGAGGTAATGTTTTAGAATAATCGCTCTCTCATCTTCATTTAAACCACCCACTGGAATTATACAATCAAATCTGCCCGGCCGTAACAAGGCGGCATCAAGCTGTCTAATATAATTGGTGGCGCAAATGAAGAGTATATTATTACCCTGTTCCTTGAGCAACGGAACTTGCTTGAGAAATTCATTGGTGATGGACTTGTCAATCCGGCTGGCTTCATCCCGGTTGCCGGCGATCTCTTCAAACTCATCAATAAAAATCACGGCTTCATCCAGAGTTCGCGATTTCTCCATGACGTGGCGCAGATTGGCGCCCACTTTGTCGGCGCCGTCAACCATGAGCATGCTGGGAGCTATCTCAATGAACCACCAGGACAGGGCCCCGGCTATGGCTTTGGCAAAATGAGTTTTCCCGGTGCCAGGAGGTCCAAAGAAAATAATCGTCTTGGGGGGGACAACTCCATGCTTTTTTGACAGATCTTGCTGGGTCAGCGGCAGAATGATTTTCCGCTGCACGATCTGTTTGGGGGGCTGGGATTCGGCGATGGTTTCCCACCTTTCCTTGCCGATGGTCTGAGCCCCCATCTCGTCCAAGATGTCTTTTCGTTGATAGGCCAAATATTCTTTAACGGCCTGCTCCATGTTCTCCAGGAAATCAATGCAGGCAACCCGCAAGCCCACATCCCTTCCCAGTTTTTCTGACATAAGCCATTTATGTTGCAAAATCCTGGGCCAGAGTTCAGCAGCCACATCGGGATCAAATTTTGTGCCGCTGATCTCAAAGATTTTGGTCACATATAAATCAGGCGACAGAATCTCCGTTACATACTCATTCACGTTTTATTTCCTCACCAGTTCCGGGTTTTTGGGATAATTAATTTTCCAGGGAGCTACAAGAAGCAACTTGCGGAGTTTATTGGGAAAACAATGTCAAAAAGAGGGGTGTTGATGCCAGCCTGTCAGACTTCCTCTTGCCAGGGATTACGATATTTCTTGGTCGTCGCAAGGGCGCTGCGGTCCTGGACTCGAAGTCTCCTATCGCCGGGTCACCGGATAAGTTGCCAGGCTTCAGGCCCGCCGCGCCGGTCTGACTCTCTGACCGGCCTCGTTCAGGGCTGGCCTGATTAACTTAATATTGTACCAACCTGGCCTCCGGGTGCCAATGGTTTTTAACGCTCAGGCGCCGGGCCCCCTGCCAATAATCCTTGATTTCCGCCGCGCTAAGCGGGGTCGCGTGATATCCGGCCTGCCTCACTTCGTCCAAAATCTCAAAGGGCACCTGTAATTCACCGGGGGGCAGATCATCGGCGGCGCAGAACCTCCCAAAAATTATCACCGCCGGTTTCCCGTAATGGGGTCCCTCCCTGGTCCAGGTAATGGTGGCCGGGTAGCTGATACAGCCGTTTCTATCCAGGGTCTCACAATAACCATCAAACTCCGAAAATATCACTTTCAGGTCTTTATGTTTCATGACAATTTCCTTTTGGCCGGTTTCTGCGGTCTTCCCTGGCCTTTCTCATGACGGTTTGGAGTTCCCTGCCTCTCCAGGGGGAAAGTGAAAAAAAAGGTCGTGCCCTCGGGGGAGGAATCCACCCAGAGGCGGCCGCCGTGGGCGCTGATGATCCGCTTGACAGTGGCCAACCCTAAGCCGAATCCTTGTTCTTTTCCGGTGCTCTTCCCCCGGTAAAAGATCTCAAAGATATGGGGGAGGTCTTGGGGAGATATGCCCGGTCCCTGGTCTTCGATGGCAAACCGCACCTCCCTGGCGTTTCTCTGGACTTGCAGAAGCACCGAAGTTTGCGGCGGGGCGTATTTGATGGCATTTCCCAGCAAGTTTTCCAAAACCCGCTGGAATAGAAGCGGATCAGCCTGCAGCACCAGAATTTCCGAGGGGAACTCGGCTGCTAATTTTACGCCTTTAGACTCCGCCTGAGGGAGCAGCGAACCTATAATTTTCTGACATTCCTCCTCCACCTGAAGGGCACTGGGTAAGGGGGTCAGAAACCGCAGGTCTAAGCGGGCGAATTCCAAAAAATTATTGATGAGGTCTTCCAGGTTTTTCATCCCCATATCCACCGTCTCCAGATAGGACATCTGTTCTTCCGACAGGGGGCCCAACTTACCTTGACGCAGACGCCGAATCAAACCCGCCATGCCCACCACAGGAGTCTTCAGGTCATGGGCGAACATATTCACCAAATGCCGTCTTTCCTTTTCCAGGTGCTTCACTGAGGTCAGATCCTGGAAAATGATCACCCCCCCACATTGCACCCCGAGATCATCCTTCAGGGCAAAGGCCCTGAGCATGACCGGCACCTCCTGGCCGGAATCATTTAGCAGCACTGTTTCCTGGTTTTCTATATCTTGGCCCAGTATTGCCAACTTAATCGGATTATCCTCGTTCTCGTTTCTTTTGCAGCGCAAAACATCCTGGATAAAATGAGCTATGATCTGCTTGGCGCTATATCCGGTAATCTCTTCGGCGGCAGGGTTGCAACTGGTGATGCGCCCTTGGCCATCCATGATGATAACCCCAGCCGGGGCCTTCTGGATGATGAAATGAGACCAGTCGTAGGGCTTGGCCTTTGCCATTGACTTCTCTGCGAACCTTCTCTTCTCCAACCCGGATCCGGCGCTCATCTTTTCGGATCAGCCCCCGGGTCAAGTAATCATCGGCAATTGCGGTGGCGGTGGGCAAAGGAGCATTTTGACCAGGTGCGGTCTTCCTTTACGGCCAGAGGTCGTCCTTCCACCAGCCGGCCATTGAACATGGCAATGGCCTTCTGGCCCTCCGCCTGGGTTTCCATAGCCACGAAGCCGAAACCGCGGGATTCCCCATTGTGCAGATAAGTGATGGTCTTGGCTGAAGTCACCAAACCGGCCTCCGAAAAAAGGGTTTGCAACTGTTCGCCGGTCATGTGGTGGGGCAGGTTGCCCACGGATAATCTTATCATCATCACCTTCCCTTGCCGGCCCTGCCGTAGTGCCTTTATTGAGACCTCGCTTCAGTCTCCTCGACTGCAGAGCAGTTCGGTCCACCATTGGAAGACGACGCTCTTCTCGGGTTCTTCCAATCCTCTTAACCACTTCCTAAAGGTCCAGGGTCCGGCTCAGGTTCGCTGCCGAAACTGTCTCCAGGGCAATTTCATCAAAAAAGGCGGCTTTTCGGCCGCCTTTTGATTACCTGAAAGTCCAAGGACCGGCAGTGTCAAATATCCGCTTGCAACTGCCGGCCCACCTGGGCTAACGATAACCGCCGCGGCGGCCGCCGCTGAATCCGCTTCTTTGCTGTGGCCTGGCTTCATTGACGGCCAAGGTGCGCCCGTCTATATCCCGCCCGTTGAGCATGGAAATGGCTTTCTGCCCTTCCAGCTTGGTTTCCATCTCCACAAAACCAAAGCCCCGGGGTTGACCGGTGCGGCGGTCGGTGATGATCTTGGCCGAGGACACGGCCCCGGCCTCGGAAAACAGCGTGTTCAGCTGATCTTCAGTCATCTCGTGGGACAGATTGCCCACGTACAGTTTTATACTCATATCTTTATCTTCTCCTAGTCGGTCGGCCGGGGATCCTTGCCCAAATCTTCATGCTGGCGGCTCTATCCCTTTTGGACCATTAAGTAGCTTCTTCCACCGCCACCGGCAATTCCTCCGCCGGCGAGGTGGTGCTTTTGCCCTGGCGACGTTTCATTTTTTCGTGGTTCTTTTCTTTGCAGGCCATCTCTTTGGCGCGCTTTTGCCACCCGTAACGGTTTCGAGCCAACTTCCACCTCTCCAGAATCAAGGGGGCTGAAGTTCCGACGGCCCCAAGGCCGCCGGAGATCAGGTGATCAGGCTTTATGGCTTAAAGTTTTACCACGTTTTGGGCCTGGGGTCCCTTAGCACCCTGGGTCACTTCAAATTCCACGGCCTGCTCTTCTGACAGAGACTTAAAGCCTTCGCCCTGGATGGCGCTGTGATGCACAAAGACATCCGGACCGTTTTCCCGGGTAATAAACCCATAGCCCTTTGAATCATTAAACCATTTTACCGTACCAGTTTCCTTCATGATGAACTCTCCTACCAATACTGCCAAGATATTCCTGCCAAAAAAGCAGGGCGCACAGCAGTCAGGCAAAAAAAATCGGCCGGGAATTAGCATCCCCGTCCGATTCTTGTCCAGGACTTGTGGCCCTGATTTCAGTCTGACATGCTAAACTTGGCTGTATTTTACAAGAAAATTATTTAATGTCAAGCTAATTAAAATTTCCGCCCGCAAACCGTATCTGGCAGCTGCCTCAAGAAGTTATCAAGATATCGTATTTCTACCGCATTGATCCTTTTCAAGATCAACATAAAAACAGAGAACCTTTGGCCGGACCTTCAGTCCGATTAATACTGTCTGGTCCCGGAATAGGAGGGGTTCTGGAGTGCCTCGCCTTGCTCGCCGGGAAGCGTCGCGCCAGGCAGGACTTGCGCGGCGGCGGGAGCCCCTGCTTGCCGCTCCTTGATGATGGCCATGGCCTTTTCCCGGACCACCTTTCTCATGTTGAAGAGGTCCTCGCCCACGGCGCAGGTCACGATGTATTCCACGAATCTGGTGGGGTTTTGCCGCCACATCCCGATCATTTGCCTCCAAAACTGACGCCGGTAGGGGGTTCCGACTCCCTGCCACCAGATGATTTGGAAAAACGCCTTGAGCTCGGTGAATATCCTGCGCCAGGTCATCCCACGGCCGAAGACCAGTTCCTTGGACCAGGGGTTCCCGGTGGCGGCCGGCGCAGCCCGGCGAGCCGGCCGCATGGCCAGGTAACCGCGGTAAGCCCTTGCCAGATAACGGGAGGGTTCATACAGATAATCCCAGGCATCGACATATTCCTGCATGATCTCGATTTCCGACCGATCAGGCTCATAGTTCAGGGCGGAGAAGGTCCCCAGGTCATCTCCCCTGTCCTGGCGCAGCCGTCCTTCTTCCGCCAATCGATGCCAGAGTCTGGTATGCGGCGCGGCCTGCAGGACGCCAAGCATGGCCATGGCTATGGCAGTCTGCTCCATGAAGGCGCAGATGCGTTCGCCCGCCCCTTTCTTTTCCCCATCCAGACCGATGATGAAACTGCCTATGACGGCCAAGCCGTTCTGCTGGATGTTCTGGAGCGATTCGACGAGGGGATTCTTGATATTGTGATATTTGTGGCTGATTTGCAGCACCTTCTCATCCGGGGATTCGATCCCGATAAAGACCTTATCAAAATTGGCCGCGGTCAGGAGATCGATCATTTCCAGATCCTGCCCCAGATTCACCGAGACCTGCGTCAAGAATTTGAAGGGTTCACCCCGGCTCCTCAACCAGGGGGTGAGTTCTTGCAACAGAGCCTGGGCATGCTTTTTACTGCCGATGAAGTTGTCATCGCAAATAAAAACCGTGCCCCTGGCCCCGAGCCGGTAGAGGGTCTCCAGTTCGGCGATGACCTGCTGGGGGCTCTTATACCGTTGTTTGCGTCCGAAAAGATTCACCACATCGCAAAACTCGCAGTCAAACGGGCACCCTCGGGAGGTCTGAATCGTAAAGGCGGAGTAATCGCTTAGCCGCAACAGATCAAACCGCGGGACCGGCGAAGTCGTCAAGTCCGGCTTGTCGTCGTTTTCGATGATCCCGGTCTTGCCGTCTCGCAGCGCCTTAAGCAGCAGCGGCACAGTATTTTCGCCCTCGCCCCGCACCACCAAATCACAGCCGGCTTCGGCCACGACCTCCGGGAGCGAAGTGGGGTAGGGTCCCCCGGCGACGACGGTTTTCCCCCGGAGCTTAGCTTCTCTCACCAGGGCCAATAAGCCGTCCTTCTGTATATACATGGCCGATATCATGACCAGATCGGCCCACTGCCAATCCTTCTCAGTGAGGCTGCCGGTGTTGAGATCGACCAGGCGCAGCTCCCATTCTGCAGGGAGCAAGGCTGCCACTGTAATCAAACCCAGGGGTGGATTGACAGTCTTATTTCCCCGGAGCCGGGAAGATTTCCGGAAGCTCCAGAAGGACAGCGGAAATTCGGGACATATCAGCAGGGTGCGCATATCAGAAAAAATCCTTAAAAATCCTTTGGCAACTAAGGGAGGGATTGCTCGCTCGCATCGCCGGGAGCCGTCTTTCCGACTTCAGACCAGTCTCTTTTCGAAAACCGCCTATTCCCAATGAAGCATGATATCACAAAATCCGGTTAAAGACCTGCTTGGTGCTCCCCAATCATAAAGGGACTGGCGGACCCGCCGCCCTCTTCTCAAACTCCCCTCCCTCCCTTAATTTATGGAAATGATGTTTTAAGCAAGGGGAATAATATAAGCTGGTTGCATGCCCTGACCGCCGGCTTGCTGGCTGCCAGCGGCCGTATTGAAGGCGATGAGGTGGTGATCGCCCCCAAGGTTGCCGGGCAGGTGGTCGTGGTCAATAAAGATAAGGGCGATCCGGTCCAGCCGGGAGAATTGCTGGCCCGGATCTCTTCCGAGCAATTGCAGGCGCAGTGGGACCGAACGGGGCCGGCAAGACCACAGTGATCAAGATGCTCACGGGGATTTCCCCCCTAGTAGCGGCCGGGCCTGGATTAACGGTCAGGATCTCCGCGCGGCGCGGCAGAGCATCAAGTTTCAACTGGGTTACATGTCCTGGCGGCCTCCTGCCTCAGTCTCTTTCTGGTGATCTACCCGGTTTTCAGCCTGCCCTGGCGCGGCAAACTGTTCTTATACCTGGCGGCCGCGGCGCTCTATGTCTTCAGCGCCACCGGGGTCGGGCTGTTCATTGCCACCGTCTGCCGGACGCTGCCGCAGACCATTCTTTTGTTATTGATGCTGTTAACCCCCATTCTGTTTCTGTCCGCTTCGTGGACCCCGCCGGAAGCCATGCCGGTCTGGATGCGCCTGATCACTTATCTTTCTCCCTTGAAATACTTTATCTCTATAGCCTATGGCATTCTGCTCCGGATTGCCGGCCTGGGGCATCTGTGGCCGGAATTGCTGGGGATGACCATTCTGGGATTGCTTTTGTTCAGCTTCTGTGCCCTTCGGTTCCGGCAGCGTTTCGGATAGAGGCAGGAAAAAATCGCCGGCAAGCGCCTGCCTGAGACGGCCAAAAGCCAAGCTTCGGGAATGGAAATTTATCTCGTTTTACCCATGCTCTCGATTTTTCGGCCCTGCCGGCGGCCTCTCAAGGCAAAGAACCAAGCCTCCTCCAGGTGTGGACGCAAACTGTCCTCCCTGAAACTATAGGAACTTTGGTCATTGCTGCCCTTGAAGAAATACCAGAAGGAACTCAAACAGGATGCCGTCATAACTATCGGGCCGCAACGACCCCGGCGGCGGATTCTATCTTTAACCTCCTGATCGGTTCTTACGTGGATAAATGCCCTTGCAAAATAAAAACCCCTGAAATAACAGGGGGTTTTTTTCCTGGCTCCCCGGGACGGACTCGAACCGCCGACCAAGTGGTTAACAGCCACCCGCTCTACCTGCTGAGCTACCGGGGAGTATCGGGTTTTTGGGGAACCCTTAGGCAGACTGGGCCCCTGAGCTGTTATAATACTCAGACTTCCCAGAACTGTCAATAACCTGGATGGGGCAATTGCTGGTTGTCTTGCTGCAAAATTTGCGGCGGTCGAGCGACACGATCGTCTAGGATCATCCAGAGCCTCAGAGTCTGCCCGCCTTTCGGAAAGGAAGCACTTTTACGGCATTGCTCCGGCCTGTCGGTTAATCAAGGTGCAAGACCACGGCAAAACTATTGAACAAGGCCCATACCGGTTCTTTTTCATGCAGATCAAGTCGGCGGCCCGTATCGCTGGTGATCACGGAACACAACTCCGTCCCATCGGCCAGTTGAACCAGGCACTCAGTGGTGACCTTTCCCCTGATGATCCGCCCAACGGTTCCCTGAAACGCGTTTTCGGCGCTGCATTCTGGCTTTAGCTCCCCTTTGTGCAAGACCACCCAGGGCGCCTTGACCTCAGCGGTTATCAACCTGCCGATTTTGAGGCCGAGCCTGGCTAAACTGTCATTGGTGATCACAGTGGTCACGCGATCCCCGGCGAGGGTCACCATTTCCACCTTTGTCTGAAGGTCGCCCTTCTGGATGGCGCTGATCTTGCCGAAAAAAGCGTTGCGCGCACTGGTCTGGCGACGGGACTCCTTCTCCAGAAAAAATCTGGTCACCCGCTGAATTTCGTCCTCCGAAAAGGAAACGAAAGACGCCGTTAAATTGGGCGAAGAATGCCCTAAAATTCTTTGCACCACCGGCAAGGGCAGGTTGTTTTGCAGCAATTCCACGGCCCGCGCCTTCCTAAGGGCGTCGGGCCCCCCCAATTCCTTGGCAAAGCCGCAAGCCGCCGCCCTCTCATAAAATTTGCGGCGCACATGGCCGGGGTCCACCTTGAAGAGATTGTTCCGGGATTCTTTAAAACCAAAATCGGCGAGAGCCGCCTGGAACTCTTCAGAAAGGCTTTCCGGAATCTGCACTTCCCGGGGTGGTCGTCCGGAAGCGTCTTCCCCTTTGCCGAAAACCACCAGGTGACGCTGATAATCAAAATCCTGGCGCGGGTCGAGAGCCAAAACCTCATTCAACTTGGCTCCGGTATAACGAATTAATAGAAAGATCAATAAGATGCGCTTGCGGGACAATTTTACGTCCGACCTCGGCGTATCCTCGGCCCACTGGCGAAAGGCTTGCTCCAGCCGATTGAGCTGCACCGTATCCAGATACCGGCTTTCATCTGCAGCGATGATGAGGGCGTGGCTGGGGCGCTCTGTCTGCGGCTGAGGTTGTGAATGTTTCCCTCGGGAGATTGTCGGCGGCGTCATCTCGAATCCTGTTCCCTTCATCTGAGTTGCCTTGGGACGGCGCTTCTTGAAACCATTTTTGCCATTTTTCCCAAAAGTTAACCAGTTGATGACTTTGTCCGGAAATCTTCTTGACATCCTGGCTTAATGCCCTATATTGACATGGAATAGCATAATATCGTGTCAGTATCAAGGCCCGTCACCCCCAAGACAAAAGAAAACTTCCGGTCAGAAGGAGTCATGCCTTGTCCCTCCGCAAGATATTTCTGGTCTTCCTGAAAATAGGCACCTTTTCCTTCGGCGGCGTCTATTCCATGATCGCTTTTTTCGAGCGAGAGCTGGTTGAAAAACGCCGGTGGATTACCCACGATGAATTTATGGAAAGCTTTGCCATCGGCCAGATGACTCCAGGTCCTCCCATCGTCAACACCGGCATCTGCATCGGCTACAAGCTGCGCGGTCTGCGAGGCGCGTTGTCGGCTACGCTGGGCCAGGCCTTCACCGGTACGGTCCTGGCCATCCTGCTGGCCGCCTTTTATTTATATATGAAGGATAATCCCTTGCAGCAATCGGTCATGAAGGGGGTGGCGGCCGCAGTAGTGGGCCTGCTCGGCTCCATCATTTATAAGATGGCGCTGAAATTGCTTAGCGATTATCGCAGCGCCTTCCTGGCCCTGGGCGCCTTCCTGGCCTTGGACCTCTTCAAAGTCAACCCCATCGCCATCATCCTGGGAGCCGGTGTTTTGGGGTTGGTGCTGTACTGGAGGGAATAGATGGAACTCCTGAGACTCGCAATGGTCCTTTTTGTAATCAACGCCCTGACCATCGGCGGGGGCTATGCCATGATTCCCCTCCTGCAGCGGGAGTTTGTGGATCATTATCACTGGCTGACCAACAAAGAGTTCATCGACGCCATTGCCATCGGGCAGTTGACCCCGGGACCCTTGACCGTAATGAACGCCTTTATGGGCTTCAAAATCGCCGGCTTGGCCGGAGCCTTGGTCGCGATGGCGGCCAGTTATCTGCCCTGTATTATCATCGTTACCACCGTGACCAAATATTATCTGCAATACAAGGAGTTGTGGGTGGTTAAGGCCGCCTTTGCCGGGATCAAGCCGGCGGTGGTGGGATTGCTGGCCGCGGTTCTGTTCTTCTTGAGCAACGGTTCCGTCATCAACCCGCTCACTAAGGGGATCGCGGTGGTGAGCTTTGCCCTTCTTACCTTCACCAAACTGGACCCGACTTTCATTATCGTCGGCGCTGGAATTTTGGGAGCCTTGGTCGTTAAGTAACAAGCCTCATTGCTTTCATAGTGCCCGACGGTCTGATCGGCCTCAAAAATAAAACCCTGGGGGAGCATAATCCCCTAAAGTTGACGACCGGAGCCCTGACAAGCTTGTTGATTATCGGTGCCAGCCGCGGCTGGGCCGCCACCAGGCTGATTATGGGCGGCCGCCGTTCTCCAAGAGCGCGGTCTCGGCCTCCGGCGTCAAGGACAAGATGTCCCCGGGGCTGTGGGGGTCTGGATGGATTTGCCTGAACTTCAAAGACCTGCGGAAGCTCGCCAAATCCTCCAAGTCCAATGAGGCGATCAGGCTCAAAGGCAATGAGCCTATCTCACCTTTGGCTGACAGTCTGCTGACCGTGGGGGATAGTCTAAGAAGGGTTAATATGGTTAATTTATTGAAAAATCTGGCTGGGGGACTAGGATTCGAACCTAGATAGGCAGATCCAGAGTCTGCTGTCCTGCCGTTGGACGATCCCCCAACCTAGCCAATAGTTAAGTATAAAATCTTTGGACCCCTGTCAAGGGGATCCCGGGAAAACAAAGAGTTTTCCGGCCCCGTTCCCCCCACTTCCCCCGGTCTTTTAGCTGACCGCCACTTGGCCGACATTTACAGAAAAATTGACCTTTTAGCCCCAAAGGGAGACAATAGGTTTGCGTCCATGCAGGCGCAACCCGCTGTCCATCTCCCGGCCAGGGGTGAGACCCGGGTCCTTCACCGCAGTTAGGGAGTCGCCATGAGCATTCGCACCACCCTGGTTTTATCTTATCTTGTCCTGATCGTTCTGCTTACTTTGGGCATGCTGGCAGGAGCGGACTGGGTCGGGAAGCGGTTGGCCCGCAGAAATCTGGCCTTTGCCGAAGAAGGGGTCAAAAATATCACCTCGGCCAATCTCCAGATCGCTGAACAGGTTTTAAAGAAATACGGCGAGTTCTCGGTGGAGGACACCGCCGAAGACATCGCCCGGGAACTGACCTATCTGTTAGGCGCCAGGAAAACCTTTGACTATGCCGCGTTGCGCCGCGATCCCAGGGTGCGCCGGATCGCGGTCCAGGATATCAAGACCCCGGATGGAGTCGCAGGCTACACCGACCTCCTGGATATTCACGGGGTTGCTGTCCTGCACCCCAACCGCCAAGTGGAAGGCAAAAATTTCGACCAGTGGCAGAAAGAGTTTCCCGAGATGTGGAACCTGGTGAAACGCTCTTTCACCGAACCGCAAGTATCCGGCTATTATACCTTTCTGGACCGGAACAACCGCTCCCGCCAGAAGTTCATGGCATTGGCCCGGGTGCCGGGGACCCCGTTTATTGTGGCTGCGGCCGTAAACATCGACGACTATTTCCTGCCGGCCCACGCCTTGATCCGCCGCGCCTCCGAAGTAGTCAAGGCCAGGGCCGACCAGGCCATCATGCAATTCGCCGCCGAGATGGACTGGACCGGCAAGATCGCCGGCCTCAGCATCGGGGCGAGCGTGGCCCTAATCGGCATCATGTTCGGCATGTTGTTTGCTGCCAGGATCTCCCGCCCCCTGCGTAATCTGCAAAGAGGCGTGAACGAAATCGGGGAAGGCAATTTTGCCGTGGCCGTACCGGAAAAAGGTACCCGGGAAGTGGTGGACTTGGCCCACTCCTTCAATGACCTGGGGCAAAAGTTGACGGAATACATCGACAAGCGGGATTTCATCCGGGACACCTTCGGCCGCTACGTCACCAAAGAGGTGGTGCAACGGCTTCTGGAATCGGAAGGGGCCCTGGCCCTGGGGGGCGAAACCAGGCACGTCACCATTCTCATGAGCGATCTCAGGGGCTTCACGGCCCTGACCGCCGAAATGACGCCGGAGGGCATCATTTCCTTTCTCAACCGTTATTTGGAAAAGATGATTGCCATTTTGGTGGATTACCGGGCGGTCATCGACGAAATCCAGGGAGACGGGATTCTGGCCTTTTTCGGCGCCCCGGAATACCTGCCCCACCATCCGGCCCAGGCCGTGGCCTGCGCCGTGGCCATGCAGGCCGCCATGGATGAGATCAACGCGGATAACGCCCGGGAGGGCTTGCCGCATCTGGAAATGGGCATCGGGGTGAGTTCCGGCGAGGTGGTGGTGGGCAACATCGGCTCGGAGCTCAGAACCAAATACAGCGTGGTGGGCTCGCCGGTCAATTTCACCAGCCGCATCGAAGCCATGGCCACGGCCGGCCAGGTGCTCATCAGCGAGGACACCTACAATCACGTCAAAGACCTGGTGGAAACGGGAGAGGTCGTGCAGGCGCGCATGAAAGGCATCCCCGGAACAGTCACTCTGTATGAAGTGCGGGGTCTGGGGCCGCCCTATAACCTCAAACTGAAAGAGCGCCAGGAAGCCCTTATGTTGCTTCCCGAGCGGCTGCCCGTGCATTTGGACCGGATCAGGGACAAGGTGGTGGTCGCCACCCTGGCGGAAGCCTGGCTCACCCACCTCTCGGAAACCGGAGCCGTGGCCTTATTCAAAGGCGAACTGGCCGAATGGGAAGATGTGCGCCTCTATCTTCTGGACGACAACGGCGGCCAAATCCCCAGCCGGATCTACGGCAAAATCACGGCCCTGGGACCGGGCCCCGACGGCCTGCCACAGGCCACAGTGCGCTTTACCTCCGTGGGGCCGGAAGCCCGCCGGAAAATCAGCCGGCTTACAGGACAGGAATGAGGAGAGACCGAATAAGTTGCTTCTGAGGGACATTCTGTAGCCGCAGCCGGGGGGCAAGCTGTCCAAAAAATTACCCGGTTGCAGGCGCAGGCAGTCTTTCCCGAAAGCGAGGGAAAAGCGCTCCCCGGCTCTCCCCCGCACTTACTTCACTCAAACATCTCATCAAAGACCTTCATGGCGCAAAATCGGCCGCACATGGTGCACTGGTCTTCCCGGGCCTGGGAAAGTTCACGGTACTCTTGGGCTTTGATGGGATTGATGGAAAGCTCGATCTGCTTTTTCCAGTCCAAGGCCCGGCGAGCCTTGGACATGGCCAGATCCCAGTCCGCGGCGCCGGGCAGGCCCCGGGCGATGTCCGCGGCGTGGGCCGCGATCCGGGAGGCCACCACCCCATCCACCACGTCCTCCACTTCAGGGAGCTTCAGGTGTTCGGCCGGGGTGACATAGCACAGGAAGCTGGCGCCGTAGGTGGCGGCCAGGGCGCCGCCGATGGCGCCGGCTATATGATCGTAGCCCGAGGCCACGTCGGTGACCAGAGGGCCCAGCACATAAAAGGGGGCATTAGCGCAGTATTTTTGCTGAAGACGCACATTCTTCCGGATGGCCTGCAAGGGCAGGTGCCCCGGACCTTCCACCATCACCTGGACGCCCTTGGCCCAGGCCCGCTTGGTCAGTTCGCCCAACAGCTTCAGTTCGTGGATTTGGGCCCTGTCGGTGGCGTCGGCCAGGCAGCCGGGCCGCAGACCGTCCCCCAACGACAGGGTGACCTCATACTCCCGGGCGATCTGCAAAAGCCGGTCAAACTGTTCCAATAAGGGATTTTCCTGGCCGTGGCGGCGCATCCAGGCCACGGTGAAGGCGCCGCCCCGGGAAACCACCCCGGTGACCCGGTTTTTTAGCAGCGGCAGCGCGGCCCGGCTGACTCCGCAGTGCACCGTGACAAAATCAACGCCCTGCTTGGCGTGGTGCTCCACAATGTCCAAAAACCAATCAGCCTTCACCTCTTCCAGGTTTCTAGCCTCCACCATGACCTGGTAAAGGGGCACCGTCCCGAAGGGGGCCGGGCAGTCGGCCAGCAAATTGGTGCGGATGGTATCCAGGGGACCGCCGGTGGAGAGGTCCATAATGGTGTCGGCGCCGTGCTCCAGCGCGGCCGCTTGTTTGGCCAACTCCTTTTCCAAGCTGATATCGTGGGGGGAGGTGCCGATATTGGCGTTGACCTTGACCCTGACCCCCCGGCCGATGGCAATAGGCTTAAGTCCCTGGTGCCGCTTGTTGGCCGGGACCACCAGGGTGCCTTCGGCCAGGGATTGTCTCAAGGTTTCCGGGTCTGCCTTTTCGGCCCGGGCCGCCTGTTGCAGGGCCCGGGTGATCTTGCCGGCCACCGCCGCTTCTCGTTGGGTCATGGTGCTCTCCTTGGCGAAATATTACCTCAATATCAACGAGAAAGAAACCATGCCTAATTTGACCGAGCGTCGCCCCCAGAAAATCCGGCTGCCGCAGTCTTATTTTGCAGAACCATGGCATATCAGGTAATATAAAGCAATTCCTGGGAAAACTTTTTTATCTAATGAAACGCTTGGCCATATTGGGATCCACCGGTTCCATCGGGCAAAACGCCCTGGCCGTCGTGGCGGAACACCCCCATGAATTCGAAGTGGTGGGCCTGGCGGCCGGCAAAAACATCAGGGTGCTGGCTGAACAGATACGCATGGTCCGCCCCTCGCTGGTATCCGTGCAGGACGGGGCGGCGGCGGAAAAGCTCCGGGAGGCTTTGAACGGCTATCCCCCGGTGCATATCCTGGCCGGCCCCGAAGGCGCGGTGGCCGTGGCCGCGGCCCCCGAGGTCGATCTGGTCGTGTCCGCCATGGTGGGCGCGGTGGGCCTCGAGCCCACCTTGGCCGCAGTGGAGGCCGGCAAGACCGTGGCTTTGGCCAACAAGGAGACCCTGGTGGCTGCGGGCCCCCTGGTCATGACCGCGGTGGCGGCCAGAGGCGCGGCCCTGATCCCGGTGGACAGCGAGCACAGCGCGATCTTTCAGGCCTTGGAGGGGCAACGCCGGGACGCGGTGCGGCGGCTGTGGCTCACGGCCTCGGGGGGGCCTTTCCGCACCTGGAGTCTGGATCAACTGGCTCAGGCCACCCCGGCCCAAGCCCTCAAGCACCCCAACTGGGCCATGGGCGCCAAGATCACCATCGACTCGGCCACCATGATGAACAAGGCCCTGGAAGTCATCGAGGCCAGCGTGCTTTTTGGTCTGCCGGCTTCCCAAGTCGAAGTTTATGTTCATCCCCAAAGCATTATCCACTCCTTGGTTGAATTCGTGGACGGCTCGGTGTTGGCCCAACTGGGCTGGCCTGATATGCGCCTGCCCATCGCCTACGCCCTCACCTACCCCCGGCGCCTGCCGTTGAACTCCGAGCCCCTGGACCTGGGGAAAGTGGGGCAACTTACCTTCGAACGCCCGGACTTTACCCGCTTTCCAGCCCTGCGCTTGGGGTATGAAGCCGCCGAAATCGGCGGCACCATGCCCGCGGTGCTCAATGCCGCCAATGAGATGGCCGTAGCCGCGTTTCTGGAGGGGCGCCTGTCCTTCCTCGACATCCCCCGGGTGGTGGAGGAGACCATGGCGGCCCATGCCCCGGAGGCCCTGGAGAGCCTGGCCCAGGTGCTGGCCGTGAACCGCTGGGCCCGGCAACACGCCCAGGCCCTGGTTGATGAAAGGGCCTGAGCTTGAACTTTTCCTGATCAGAAAGCCCCTGTGGGCGGGACTATCCGATTTGCTTGCAGGTGATATAATTACGGAAGCTTCCTGGTGCCGAGATTTTCCCCGATGGTTGATGGATTTCCGGTGGTGCGGCCCAAGGCTGAACAGCCGCGGCTGTTTCCGGCCAGCCCGAAGATGACGGCCAAGCGCCCCGGCCAGGTTCTAGGAAAGAGGCGGCGGGCGCTCCTGCTTTAAATCCCCAGAGGCTTTTCCCGGCAAAGCCCGCGGTTGCTTTGCCGGACCTCTGCAACCCGTTTGACAAGGAGATGCATATTCGATGCTCACCCTTTGGGCCGCCACCGGGCTGTCAATGCAGATTTCCAGCCTGGCGGACTGGATATCCCCCTACCTGACCACCATCCTGGCCACCCTGGTGGTCCTGGGGGTCCTGGTTTTCGTGCACGAGTTCGGCCATTTTCTGGTGGCCAAACTTCTTGGCGTACGGGTGGAAATCTTTTCCCTGGGCTTCCCCCCGAAACTGGTTGCCAAAAAGCTCGGCGAGACCGATTACCGCATCTCAGTGGTGCCCCTGGGCGGGTATGTCAAGCTCCTGGGGGAGAACCCCAACGATGAAGTGCCTCCCGAGCTAATTCCCCGCTCCTTCCAGCACCGGCCTCTGTGGCACCGGGCCCTGATTGTCCTGGCCGGCCCGGCCTTCAACTTTATCTTTGCCTTTCTGGCCCTGGCCCTGCTGTTTGCGATATCAGGCCTGCCCTATGTCCCCACGGAAGTGAGCCGCATTATCCCGGACTCGCCCGCGGCCCGGGCCGGACTCAAGCCGGGCGATCTGATCGTGGCGGTGAATGGCACGCCGGTGAAACGCTGGGAGGACCTGTCCCACCAGATCCGCCAGCACGGCGGCCAGACCCTAACGCTCTCGGTCAAACGGGGCGACCAGACCCTGGACTTCAAGGTAACCCCGGAAAAACGGGAGAGCGAAAATCTCTTTGGCCAGAAAGTGCAGGCCTATCAGATCGGGGTGGCTTCCTCCGAACGTCTGGCCATTGAAGAGTTGGGGCCGGGGCGCGCCGTGGAGGAGGGCATGTCTTACACGCTGCGCATTGCGGCCCTCACCCTGCAAAGCATCTACAAATTGATAACCCGGGAAATCTCCGTGGACACCCTGGGCGGCCCCATCATGATCGCCCAGGTGGCGGGCAAGCAAGCCGAGATGGGGTTTTCCCACCTCATCCACTTCATGGCCGTATTGAGCGTCAATCTGACCTTGCTCAACCTCCTGCCGGTCCCCGTCCTGGATGGGGGCCATATGGTCTTCCTGATCCTGGAGGCGGTGCGGGGAAAACCGCTGGCCCTGAAGCATCGGGAAATGGCGCAGGCCGTCGGCATGATGTTGATTTTGACCTTGATGCTGCTGGTCTTTTACCATGACATCATGCGGCTGATTTCGCCCAAACAATAGCCGCCATGCTGCTTCTGGCCCTGGATACCGCCACCGACCGCGGCAGCCTGGCCCTCCTCGAGGATGACAGGCTCGTGGGGGAGCGTCACCTTGACACGCCCGGGGCCTTTCTGGTCCACCTTTTGCCCTCTCTGGACGCGCTTTTAGCGGAGGCAGGACGCACCTTGCCGGAGGTGGAGGCGGTCTGCGTGAGCCAAGGGCCAGGCAATTTCACCGGATTGCGCCTGGGACTGGCCACCGCCCAGGGACTGGCCCTGGCCCTCGCCATTCCGGCCGTGCCCGTTCCTACCCTGGAGGTCCTGGCCGCGGCCTGCGGTCGCTCTCCCCATCCCGTGGCTGCAATCGCGGATGCCAAGCGCCAGGAGGTCTATCTGGGCCTCTTTGACTGCCGGGGGGAATTCCCCGTGCCCCTGGCTGAACCGGAACGCCTGGCGGCCGCCGGCCTGCCTGAGCGTCTGGCGCCCCCGGTGCTCCTCACCGGACCGGGCCTTGGGCCTCATAAGGACTATCTCGCCGACCGTTTAGCCCCCGGGGTGGTCCTGGCCCCGGAGGAGAAGTGGTATCCTCAAGCCGCCATGGTGGGCCGCCTGGGCCGCCGGCGCCTGGCCCAGGGGCTGGCGGTGGCCCCGCCCCAGCTTATCCCTTTGTATCTCCGCCCGGCCCTTTAGGGGCAGGCAGCGAGGCCCTGGAGCCGTTCCTGGACTTAATTTATCTATTTGAATTTACTTGTATTATTATGAGCAGATTTTTATTGGGGGCACCGTTCAATCCTTGACAAAATTAGGGAAAAATGCTACAAAATAGCTGTTTAACATTTCAATTCTATTAGGCTTTTTGCCTCGAGGGAGTATGACGGTTCCGGACCAGGGGTCCCTGAAACCTATTTTGGCCCACGTTTTCCAACCGCTTGTCACACTTCCCCTTTTGCCTCAGATGATTCAAAGTCAATATTTTCCTGGCCCTTCCCCCCGGGGGTGTGCCGCTTTCGGCCACAAGCTCCAGGCATCGGTGTCTCTATGAGTCCCAGTCGAAAAATGCTCATCAATGCTACTGATCCGGAAGAATTCCGGGTGGCCATCCTGGAAGAGGGCTTGCTCACGGAGTTCGCCCTGGAAGCTGCCAGCCGGGAACAGACCAAGGGGAACATCTATAAGGGTGTGGTGGTCAACGTGGAGCCCAGCCTGCAGGCGGCCTTCCTGAACTACGGCGGCAACCGCCACGGCTTTCTGCCGCTGTCCGAAGTCCACCCCGACTATTACCAGGAGAAGGTCAAGGAGCGCTCCAAGGTCCGCATCCAGCAGGCCTTGAAGAAGGGCCAGGAGCTCATTGTCCAGGTCATCAAGGAGGAGAGCGCCACCAAGGGGGCCTATCTCAGCACCTATATTTCGCTGCCCGGCCGCTACCTCGTGCTCCTGGTCAAGCAGAGCCACTTGGGCATCTCCCGCAAAATTGAAAAAGAGGAAGAGCGCCAGCGCCTCAAGGACTTGGCCCAGAAGCTCGGGGTGCCCCCGGAAATGGGGGTCATCATCCGCACCGTGGGGGCGGAAGGAAAACAGCGGGTCCTGTCCAAGGACCTGAACATGCTGTTAAAGCTCTGGCAGGATATCCAGAAGGCCGCGGAGAAGCCTGCGCCCTGTCTGCTTTACAAAGACCTGGACGTCATCACCCGAACGGTCCGGGACTATCTTTCGGCTGACGTCAAGTCCATCCTGGTGGACGATCCGGAGGTCTATCAGCAGCTCAAAGGGTTTCTGCGGCTGGTGTCCCCGCATCAGGTACGGGCCTTAAAGCTTTACCAGGATAAAATGCCCCTGTTTGTGCGTTACCAGATTGAGGAGCAGATTGAACGGCTTTATGCCGAGCGGGTGCCCTTGAAGTCCGGAGGCGGCCTGGTCATCAATCCTACCGAGGCCCTGGTGGCCATCGACGTCAATTCCGGGCGTTGTCTGAGCCAGGGCAACCTGGAAGAGACGGCCTTCAAGACCAATCTCGAGGCCGCCGAGGAAATCGCCCGACAACTGCGCCTCCGGGACCTGGGGGGTCTGGTGGTCATCGATTTTATCGACATGAAAGACAAAAAGCACCAAAAGGCGGTAGAGCAGGCCCTCAAGCAGGCTCTGAAAGCGGACAAGGCCCGGGTCACCGTGGGGCATATCAGCAAATTTGGGCTCCTGGAGCTTTCCCGGCAGCGCCTGCGTCCCACCGCGGAAACCAGCACTTATATTCCCTGCACCACCTGCCAGGGCCGAGGCCGGGTGAAGTCAGTCACTGCCCTGGGTCTGAGCCTGCTGCGGCAAATGGCCATGCAATTGGCCCAGGGGCCCCTGCGCGAGGTGCGGGCCTTTCTGCCTCCTGAGGTGGCCAATTTTCTTCTCAATCAAAAACGCCAAGAACTTTTGGATCTGGAAGAGCAGCATCACGTAAAAATAATACTCACCGCCCGGCCCGGACTGCCCCTGGAAGAAATCCAGCTTGAGTATATCAAGCCCGAACCCGGGGAGCAGCCGGCTGGCAAGGGTGAAATAAAGGAGTCCCGGCGTGCGCAGCCAATTGATGAAATCCGGCCTGGAAAAATATCCACACCGCTCCCTTCTTAAGGCCATGGGCCTGACGGACGTGGAGATTGATCGTCCGCTCATCGGCATCGCCAACTCATACAACGAACTCATTCCCGGCCACATCCACCTGGACAAAATCACCCAGGCGGCCGCGGCCGGGGTGCGCCTGGCCGGCGGCACCCCGTTGCAATTCGGGGTCATCGGCGTCTGCGACGGGTTGGCCATGCACCACCAGGGCATGAAATATTCCCTGGCCTCCCGGGAGCTCATCTGCGACTCCATCGAGATCATGGCCATGGCCCATCCTTTTGACGGCCTGGTCCTGGTGACCAACTGCGACAAAATTATCCCCGGCATGCTCATGGCGGCTCTGCGCCTGGATATTCCCGCGGTCGTCATCAGCGGCGGCCCCATGCTGGCCGGACACTACCAGGGCCGAGAGGTCGACCTGATCAGCGTTTTTGAGGGCGTGGGCGCGGTGAAGGCCGGACGCCTGACCGAGGCGGAACTGGCCGCCTTGGCCGACTGCGCCTGCCCCGGCTGCGGCTCCTGCGCCGGCATGTTCACGGCCAATTCCATGAATTGTCTCTCGGAGGCCCTGGGGCTGGCCCTGCCCGGCAACGGCACCATTCCCGCGGTACATGCCGCCCGTTATCGGCTGGCCAAAATGGCCGGCATCAAGCTCATGGAAATGTGGGAAAAGGGCATCACCCCCCGCCAGATCGCTACGCTTGCGGCCTTTCAGAACGCCATCGCGGTGGACATGGCCTTGGGCTGCTCCACCAACACGGTGCTGCACGTCCCGGCCATCGCCCATGAAGCGGGTATCGACCTGCCCTTGTCGCTCTTCAACGAAGTGAGCGAGCGCACTCCGCACCTGGCTCACTTGAGCCCCAGCGGGCCGCACCATTTGGAGGACCTGGACCGGGCCGGCGGCGTGCCGGCGGTGATGAAGGAACTGCTGGACGCCGGTCTGCTCTCGGGAGCGCCCCTCACCAGCACCGGCTTTACTGTGGCCGAAAACCTGGCCCAGGTCAAAGTGCTGGACAATACCGTCATCCGTCCGGTGGACCGCCCCTACCATAGGGAAGGGGGCATTGCCATCCTTAAAGGCAATCTGGCTCCAGACGGCGCGGTGGTCAAGCAGTCCGGCGTGGCCCCGGAGATGCTGGTCAACGAAGGCACGGCCCGGGTCTTCGACTCCGAAGAAGCGGCCACCGAGGCCATCCTGGGCGGGAAAATCAAGGGCGGGGATATCGTGGTCATCCGCTATGAAGGTCCCCGGGGCGGTCCGGGCATGCGGGAAATGCTGACCCCCACCTCCGCCATCGCCGGCATGGGACTGGACAAAGACGTGGCCCTCCTCACTGACGGCCGCTTCAGCGGCGGCACCCGGGGCGCGGCCATCGGCCACATTTCCCCGGAGGCCGCGGAGGGCGGCCCCATCGCCCTGGTCCGGGACGGAGACCGCATCAAGATCGACATTCCCGCCAAGACCTTAACACTCCTGGTGGACGAGGCGGAGTTGAACCGGCGCCAGGCTTCCTGGCAGCCCCCGGAGCCCAAGATTAAACATGGGTATCTGGCCCGCTACAGCCGTATGGTCAGTTCCGGCAGTAAGGGGGCCGTGTGCCTCTGAGCCTGTTGATAAAATTGTCGGCAACCCGTCGGATTGACCCGCGGTTCTTATGGTTTCGACAATGGTCCGGGACGATGCCGGCGGGCCTGCTGAAATCCCAGGCCCCATGGTCAGGAAAGTTCCAGTCTCTGACAATATTTTTATTAGCAATATAAGAAACTTATCCAACTTATCGACAAAATGGCTGACCTTATAATTGTCATTATCATTTAATTTTTCCTGCAAAATAGGGGGATAACCATGCACCTGACAATGGATCGGGAAAACCTGCTCAAAGCAGTGGGCAGGACTCTGGGAGTGGTGGACCGGCGGGGCACCATGCCCATTCTCAGCCATTTCCTCCTGGAAGCCAAAGACAATCAGGTATCGGTGGCGGCCACCGA
>Ga0078972_1002950_pt1 | contig 53329 bp, 43 predicted proteins | sample YelNatPaOPGAMG01_FD_67568 | JGI IMG/M metagenome (GOLD analysis project Ga0078972, IMG submission 67568) | Hot spring thermophilic microbial communities from Obsidian Pool, Yellowstone National Park, USA - OP-RAMG-01 (SPADES assembly) (version 2) | ecosystem: Environmental > Aquatic > Thermal... | reverse complement strand
CGTAACCACCACCCACGCCCTCACCTTCACCTGGCAGGCCGGCCCCGGCTCTGCCCCGGAGGGCTATAACCTGGAACTGGACGGGGCCCTCTACACCACCTCCCAGCCCTTCTCCGCCACCCTCCTCCCCGCCGGACGGCACACCTGGCGGGTGCGCGCCTTCAACCTGGCCGGCTACTCCCCCTTCACCGACCCCTGGACCGTGGAGGTTGTGGAGGCCCCGGGCGTTCCGGTGCTCCTCTTCCCGCCGGACGGCACCGTAACCACCACCCACGCCCTCACCTTCACCTGGCAGGCCGGCCCCGGCTCTGCCCCGGAGGGCTATAACCTGGAACTGGACGGGGCCCTCTACACCACCTCCCAGCCCTTCTCCGCCACCGTTCTCCCCGCCGGATGGCACACCTGGCGGGTGCGCGCCTTCAACCTGGCCGGCTACTCCCCCTTCACCGACCCCTGGACCGTGCGGGTGCTCTATCGGGTTTATCTGCCGCTCGTCCTGCGTGGACAGGCCGGCCGCTGAGGATACCTCACCCCACCCCATGCCCCCTCCCCTCTCCCGCTCGCTCCCGGCGGCGGGCGAGGGGAGGGGGTGGGGATTCCCCTCTCCCCTGGCTGTGGATCGGGGGAGAAACGGCTACAGGCCGGGATCGATTATCGCTCGCGGGCCGGGGCCAGGTCCTCCAGGCGGAGGGAGAGCACCCGGGAGGTGCCGTCGTCGGCCATGGAGACGCCGTAGAGGAGGTCGGCAACCTCGATGGTGCCCCGGTTGTGGGTGATCACGATGAATTGGGTGCGGGAGGCCAGTTCCAGCAGGCATTCCCGGAAGCGGCCCACATTGGCCTCGTCCAGCATGGCATCCACCTCGTCCAGGAGGCAGAAGGGGCGGGGATTCACCTTGAGGATGGCGAAGAGGAGGGCGGCCGAGGTGAGCGCCCGCTCCCCGCCGGAGAGGAGGGCCAGGCTGTGGGCCCGCTTTCCCGGCGGGCGGGCCACGATCTCCACCCCCAGGCCGCCCAGCCCGCCGTCCTCCTCCTCCAGGCGCACCAGGCGCAGGGCGGCGCTCCCCCCTCCAAAGAGGCGGGTGAAGTAGGCCTGGAATTCGCGCTGCACCGCCTCAAACGTTTCGCGAAAGCGCTGCTCCATCGCCTGGTCCAATTCGGCGATGACCTGTTCCAGAGAGCGGGCGGCGTCGTGCAGGTCCTGGAGTTGTTGCCCCAGGAAGTCGTAGCGCTCCTGGGCCTGCCGGTACTCCTCCTCCGCCAGGGGGTTGACCGGACCGAGGCGGCGGACCTCCTCGCGCAGGTGGGCCACCCGCCGTTCCAGTTCCTCCTTCGAGAGGTGGGGGTCGAGGGGCAGGCGGGTCCACTCCGGAGGGTTGGCCAGGAGGGCGTTCAGGAGGGCCTGGCCGGCCGGCCCATAGGCGCTGGCCTCGGGGCCGATCTCTCCGAGAGCGCGCTGCAGGAGTTCCCGTCGGGCATCCTGCCAGCGCTGGACGGCCAGGGCGGCCCGGCCGGCAGCCGCCTCCCATTCCAGAAGTTCCTGACGCAGCCGGGCCTCCTCCGCTTCTCGTTCCTCCAATTCCTCCAGGGAAGGAAGCGGGGCCGGAGTCCCCCCGGCCAGCCGGGCCATCTCCTGCTCCAGGCGGGCCTGTTCGGCCTGCCAGGAGGAGATCCGGGCCGACTGCGCCTCCAGGCGACGCTCCACTTCCCCCAGGCGCCGTTCCCCGTCCTCCACCTGCCTGCGGAGCCGTTCGACGGTCTGCCGGGCCATTTCCTCCAGGGCGCGCTGGCTTTCCTCCTCCTTCCGGGCCACGGCCTCGTTCAGGCGGGCCTCCTCCAGGAAGTTATAGGCCCGGCGATACGCCTCACGGGCCTGTTGTTCCCGCCGTCGGGCCTGCTCCAGTTCCTGCCGGAGGGCCAGGGCCCGGTTCTCTTCCTCCTGGGAAACCGCCAGCAGGCCCTTCCGTTCCTCTTCGATCTGGCGTCGTGCCTGGAGCCATTCCTCCAGACGCCGGCTTCGCCGGCCGGCCTCCTCCTCCAGTCGCTCCCAGGCCTGAGTGAGGTCGAGGAGGTGTCTGGCCCCCTCCTCGCGGCGCAGCCGGGCCTCCTCCATCTCCGCGCTCAGGACAACCAGGGCGGCCTGGGCAGCCTCCAGGCGCTCCCGGGCTTCGGACCGGCCGCGTTCCTCCCCGGCGACCTGGGCTTCTGCCTCGGCCAGGCTACGGGCCAGACGGCGGCGTTCCTTCCGGCGTTCCAGGTCCTCCTCCCGGAGACTTCCGCCGACCAGGACGCCCTCGGCGGAGACGGCCTCCCCCTGTCGGGTCACCACCAGCCACCCGGCCGGCAGGCCGCGGGCGATGCGGCGGGCCGCCTCCAGGTCGCGGGCCAGGAGGACGCGGCCCAGGAGGCAGGCCAGGGCCGGCCGGTCCTGGCGGGGGCAGGTCAGGTGATCGAGAAGGAGGCCCTCACAGCCCAGAGGAGGCGTCTCGGGAAGGGCCGTGGGGGGCGGACGGAGTTCGTCCTGGGGCAGGAAGGTCGCCCGACCGGCTCCGGCCTCCGTCAGGGCGCGGAGGGCCTGGCGGGCCTCTTCCCACCCCTGGGTGAGGAGCGAACGGGCGTGGACGCCGAGGGCGGCGGCGAGGGCCCGGCGCAGGCCCGGCGGCACGGTCAGGCGCTCCAGGAGGGAGGAGAAAGGCGGCCGGCCCTGCCGGCGGGCCCATTCCTCCAGGAAGGAGACCGCCTCGTCCTCCTCCCCCAGGGCTTCTTGCCGGGCGCGGAGTTCGGCCAGGCGCAGGCGGGCCGCTTCCAAGGCCGCCTCCCTCTTCTGGAGGTCCTCCCGCCGGCCGGCCACTTCGGCCAGGAGGGCCTCCCGGCGAGCGCAGAGAGCGGCCCAGGCTTCCTCCCGGCGGGCCTGTTCCCCGGCAGCGCGCCCCTTTTCCTCCTCCACCCGGCGCTTCTCCTCGGCCACTTTTTCCAGAAGGCGACGCTCCTCCTCTTCCGCCCGCGCCAGCACCTCTTCCCGGGCCTGGAGGTGCTCCAGGCGGCGTTCCCTCTCCTGGCGGCGGGCCGCAAGAAGGCGCTCTTCCTCCTGAAGGCGCTGCACCTCCTGTTGGGCGGAACGGAGGTCGGCCTCGGCCTGCCGGTGGAGGGCCTGGCCTTTCTGAAGGCCGGCCTGGGCCTCCAGAAGCCGCTTTTTCCGGGCGCTTCCGGCCTGGGCCAGGAGGCGCCAACGCTCCTCCTGCGTCGCCAGTTCCCGGCGGAGGCGGTCCGTTTCCTCCCGTAACTCCTGCCGGTGGCGTTCCAAAGCCTCCCTTTCGCCCAGGCTGCGGGCCAGTTGCTCGCGCCAGGCCTCCATCCGGCGCCGCACCTCGTCTTCCTCCCGGCGGCGTTCCTCCTCCTTCTGCCGGATTTCCTGGACCGCCTGGCGCAGGGCGGCCACCCGGCGGGCCGCCTCCTCCGCCGAAACTCGCAGGAGGGCCAGGCGTTCTCGGGCCTCCCTCTCCTCCTGCCCGGCCCGCTCCAGGGCAGCCGAAACCTCCTCCCAGAGAAGGCGATACCAGGCGCGCAGGGCCTCCTGCAGGGAGGCTTCGAGTTCGGCCCGCTGACGGGCCTGCTGGGATTGCCGTTCCAGGGCCCGCAGCCGGGGGAGGAGTTCGTTCCGCAGGTCGGAAAGACGGGTCATGTTGGCCGCCGTCTCCTGGAGGCGTTCCAGGGCCTTCCGGCGGCGTTCGTGGTAGCGCCGCACCTCGGCGGCCTCCTCCAGGAGCAGCCGGCGCTCCCTGGGACGCAGGGAGAGGGCCTCGTCCACCAGCCCCTGGTGAATCACCACGTAGGAGGCGCTCAGCCCTCCCAGCACCTCCTCGATGTCCTGCCGGCGCACCCGGCGGCGGTTGAGGAAGTACTCGTTCTCCCCGGAGCGGTAGGCCCGCCGGGTGATCTCGACCTCGGGAAGGTCGAGCGAAAGGGCGCCGTCCTGGTTATCCAGGACGAGGGTGACCTCGGCCATGCCGGCCGGGGGACGGGAGGAACTCCCGCTAAAGATCACATCCTCGGTGCGCCGGCTGCGCAGGAGCGAGTAACTCTGTTCGCCGAGCACCCAGCGCAGGGCGTCGGCCAGGTTGCTCTTGCCCGAGCCGTTCGGACCGACGATGGCGGTGATGCCCTGGCCGAAGGTAAAAGAAGTCCGGGAGGCGAAGGTTTTAAAGCCCTGCAGGTGGAGTTGCCGGACGTGCACTAGGGCCCTCGATCTTGTACCCCACGCCGCGGACGGTGCGGATGTACTCGGGGTTGGAGGGGTCGCGTTCGATCTTTTCCCGGAGCCGACGCACGCAGACGTCGATGAGGTTGGTCTCGCGGCCGTATTCGTATTCCCGTCCCCAAACCTGGCGGAAGAGGGTGGCCCGGTCAAAGACCTCGCCCTTATGGGTGGCCAGCAGATAGAGGAGTTCAAATTCCATCGGGGTCAGGTGGATCTCCCGGCCGCCCATGGTGACCCGATGGCGGACGGGGTCCACTTCGAGTTCGCCGACTTTGGCGGGTTTTTCGCGGCGGTAGGACAGCCGGCCGGCCCGGCGCAGGACCGCCTCCACGCGGGCGGTCAACTCGCCGATGCGGAACGGCTTGACCACATAATCGTCGGCCCCCAGTTTGAAACCATGGACGACGTCGTCGGGGCCATCCCGGCAGGTCAGGATGATGATGGGGACGTCCGAATCCTCCCGGATGGCGCGGCAGGCGGTAAAGCCGTCGATGTAGGGCATCATCACGTCCAGGATGACCAGGTCGAAATTCCCCTCCCGGAAGAGGCGGACCGCCTCCAGGCCGTCGCGGGCGGAGACGACCTCATAGGAGGCTCCGGCGACACCCTCCAGGCTGGTCTCCAGCACCCGGCGGATGTTGGGGTCGTCATCGGCGATCAGGATACGGTAACGCTCCACGCTTTCCTCCGGCACCTGTCCGCAGAGAACGCGGAATTTCCCCTTCGATCCTCTCAGCGCCCTTGGCGTTCTCGGCGGCAAACACCTGCTTCCTCCGAAAGGATTCCTAGCCGGCCTTTTCCTTCGCCTCCTCGGCGGGCAGGAGGATCGGCCGGGCCTGGCCGCGGATGGCTTCGGCGTTGATGATGCAGCGGCGGACGTGGGGGAGGGAGGGGATTTCGTACATCACATCCAGCAGGACGCCTTCCAGGGCGGTGCGTAGCCCCCGGGCCCCGGTCTTGCGCTGCAGGGCCAGTTCGGCCGCCGCCTCCAGCGCATCGGGGGTAAAGACCAGGTCCACATGGTCCAGGGCCAGCATCTTCTGGTACTGCCGGACCAGGGCGTTCTTCGGCTCGGTCAGGATACGGACCAGGGTGTCTTTATCCAGCGGGTCCAGGGTGGCGATGACCGGCAGCCGGCCGATAAACTCGGGAATCAGGCCGAACTTGAGCAGGTCGTCGGGGATGACCTGGTGGAGAAGTTGGGCGGAGGCGGCCTCCCGTTCCTCCCGGGTCTGGGCCCGGTGGAAGCCGATGGCGTGTTTCCCTCCGACCCGCTCGGCGATGATTTCGTCCAGCGAAACAAAGGCCCCGCCGCAGATAAAGAGGATGTTGGTCGTATCCATCTGGATGAACTCCTGCTGGGGGTGTTTGCGGCCGGGCACCGGTGGGACGTTGACGATGCCGCCCTCGATGATCTTCAGGAGGCCCTGCTGGACCCCTTCGCCGGAGACGTCGCGGGTGATGGAGGGGTTGTCGCCGGACTTGCGGGCGATTTTATCGATCTCGTCGATGTAGATGATGCCGTACTGGGCCCGCTCCAGGTCGAAGTCGGCGGCCTGGAGGAGGCGCAGAAGGATCATCTCCACGTCCTCGCCCACATAGCCGGCCTCGGTGAGGGCGGTGGCGTCGGAGATGGAAAAGGGCACATCCAGGATACGGGCCAGGGTCTGGGCCAGAAGGGTTTTCCCGCTCCCGGTCGGGCCGATGAGGAGGATGTTGCTCTTCTGCAGTTCTACGTCGTCCACCCGGGCCCCGGCCAGGATGCGCTTGTAATGGTTGTAGACGGCCACGGAGAGCACCTTCTTGGCCTGCTCCTGGCCGACGACGTACTCATCCAGGAGTTCGCGGATGCGCCGGGGCGGGGGGATTTCCTTCAGATGGAAACCGGCCGGGGGCTTTTTCCGGGCCCGCTCCTCGGCGATGATTTCGCTGCAGAGGCTTACGCACTCGTCGCAGATGAAAACGCCCCGAGGGCCGGCGATGAGGCGTTCCACCTCGTCCTGGCTCTTGTCGCAGAACGAACAGCGATAGACGCTTTCCGACATCGCCCCAATCCTGAGCCCCAGGCTCCTGAGCCCCAGGCTCCTGAGCCCCAGGCTCCTGAGCCCCGGGCCCTGAGCCCTTTCCTCACTGTCCCTGGCGGGGGACCAGAATCTCGTCGATGATGCCGTACTCCCGGGCCTGCTCGGCGGTCATATAGAAGTTGCGGTCGGTATCCTGGGCGATGCGTTCCTCCGGCTGGCCGGTGTGTTTGACCAGGATGCGGTTGAGGAGGTTGCGCAGGCGCATGATCTCGCGGGCCTGAATCTCCATGTCGATGGCCTGTCCGGTGACCCCGCCCATGGGCTGATGGATGTGGATGGTGGAGTTGGGCAGGGCGTAGCGTTTGCCGGGGGTGCCGCCGGCCAGGAGGACCGTCCCCATGCTGGCGGCCAGGCCGATGCAGATGGTGGAGACGTCCGGCCGCACCCATTGCATGGTGTCGTAGATGGCCAGGCCGGCGGTGATGACCCCGCCGGGGCAGTTGATGTAGAGGTAGATGTCCCGTTCGGGGTCTTCGTGCTCCAGGAAAAGGAGTTGGGCCACGACCAGGTTGGCCACCTGGTCGTCTATGGGGGTGCCCAGGAAGATGATGCGCTCCTTGAGCAGGCGGGAGTAGATGTCAAAGGCGCGTTCCCCACGGCTGGTGCTTTCGATGACCATCGGAATCAGGTTATACATCGGCGCTCACCTCGTCTTTGGGTTCTGAAACCGGTTCAACGGAGGCCTCGGGGGCGGGAGAGGAGGCCGGCGCTTCCCCGGCGGCCTCGCCCGGGGTTGTCTCCTCCGGGAGGGCCGGCCCGGACGGGGTGGTTTCCCCGGCCAACTCCCCCCGGGCGATGGCCAGAAGGCGCTCCTCCACCGCCTTCTGGAGTTCCTCGCCTTCGCCCTCCAGCCCCTCGGCCCGGATAAACTCCTGCAACACCAGGTGCTGGCGCAGTTCCCTGGCCGCCGCCTCCCGGGTTTCCTCCTGCAGTTCCTCCTCCTTCTTACCACGCCACTGGAGGTATTGGGCCATCGAGACCTTCAGGCGGCGCAGTTGCTCCTCCCGTTCCTGGTGCAGCGAGCGGGCCACCTCCTCCACCAGCGCCTGGGGCATCTCCACGACGGCCCCTTCGTCCAGCGCCTGGAGCATCTGGGCCAGGACCCGGGCGCGGGCCTGCTTCCTGGCCTCCTCCTCCAGGTTCTGGCGGATGGAAGTTCGCAAGGCGTCCAGCGATTCCTGGTCATAGAAGCGGGCGAAATCGTCGTTCAGAGGAGGGACTTCCGGCTCATACACGGCCCGGACGGTGACGGCATAGGTGGCCGGCCGGCCGGCCAGTTCCGGGTCCTCCACGTCCTCCGGCAGGGTGGTCTGTACCTCCACCGTCTGGCCGACCTCCGCTCCGACCAGGGCCTCGAACCCCGGGGGAAGGCGGGAATCCTCCAGGGTCAATTCGACCTGCTGGCGGCGCTCGACCTCCCGCTCGCCGACGCGCCCCACCAGGTCCACGGTCAGACGGTCGCCCATGCGGGCCGGCCGGGGCGGGTCCGGCGCCTTCCAGACCGTCTGCCCGGCCTGAAGGTGCTCCAGGACCCGCTGCACATCCTCCTCGCCGACCTCCGGCACCTCCATAGGGAAGCGCAGGGCGCGATAGTCGCCCAGCCGGACGGTGGGGCGCACCGGGACGACCAGGCGGAAGGAGAACGGCTCCAGGTGGAGGCTTTCCAGTTCGGCCTGATGCACCGGCTCGAACTCGCCTTTTTGCAGGATCTCCCGATAGGCCTGGCTGACCAGTTCCTGGGCCGCCTCCTCGTAGAGGGCCTCGCGGCCCAGACGGGCCTCGACGATATAGCGGGGGGCCCGCCCCGGCCGGAAGCCGGGAATCCGATAGTGGCGGGACAGCCGCTGGGCCGCCCGGTTGAGGGCCTTTTCTACCTGCTCCGCCTCGATCTCGACCTCTATGGCCACCCGGCTTTCGGGCAGCCGCTCGATGGTGTATTTCATTTTCTCCTCGCTTTCGGCATTCTGGAATGATTATAACCGAAAGAGGGGCGGGGCGCAAACGCCTGTTGACAGCCCTGTCCGGCGGGGCTATAATGTTTCTCAGAGAAACCCCTGGTGAACTTGCCGAAGGAGGTGATGCCCGGACCTGTCCGACCCCGGCCTGTCCGATGTGGAAGAGAAAAAGGAGGAAATCATGAAACGCCTGTGGCTTCCCTGGCTTCTGCTCCTTTTGCTCCTGGCCGGCCTGGCCCTCCCGGCCGGCCCCACCCCCCGCGCCCTGGCCGCCGGCCCGCCCTGGTACGTCCGCGGCTCCTTCAACGGCTGGGGCACCGACCTCATGTACGACGACGGCACCCACGGCGACGACGTCGCCGGAGACGGCATCTACACCGTGGTGCTCACCATCACCACCGGCGGTCGCCACGAGTTCAAGGTGGACGACGGCTACTGGAACGACCCCCATCCCCCCTCCAACGCCTGGCTCTTCACCACCGCCGATAACCAGCCGGTCAAGTTCACCTTCGACACCAACACCTACAACGACGGCTGGTCCCCCTCCACCCTCATCGTCAACGCCCAGGACGGCGTGACGACCTGGACCGCCGTGGGCGACTGGCAGGGCTGGAACCCTTCCGACCCCTCGACGGTGATGACCCCCATCGGCGGCGGCCTCTACGCCTACGTGACCACGATCCCCACCGCCGGCACCCATGACTACAAGGCCGTCCGTAGCGGCACCTGGGACGCCATCGGCCCCCAGGGGAGCGAGGGCGGCCGCTCGGTCAACACCGATAACCTGGCCTTTACCACCAACTTCGACGGGCAGCGGGTGCGTTTCCTGGCCGACGTGGGCCGGGCGCGCATCCGCGTGCTCCTGGGGGCGCCCGTCGTCATCAACGAGTTCTTGGTCAAGGGGACGGAATGGATCGAACTCTACAACACCACCAACAGCACCGTGGACATCAGCAACTGGACGGTCTCCTCCCAGTACGGTGGCAACGCCGGCCCTCTCTCCTACACCATCCCTCCGGGAACCTCCCTGCCCCCCGGCGGATACTACTCCTTCAACACCGGCGCCGACCGCCTGAGCAACGACGGCGACGTGATCACCCTGGATGAGCCGGGGGGCCTTGCCCCGGTGGACCGGGTCGGCTACGGCATCTATGGCGGAGCCCCCATCCCGCCGACCGGCTACTCCTGCGCCCGCACCCCCAACGGGTGGGATACCGACGACGACGCCCGGGACTGGAACCTGGACAACACCTCCACACGGGGCGCCGCCAACGATGCCCCGCCGGTGGCCCTGGGCACCTCCCTGATCCTCAACGAGTTCGATAACTACCCGCCGGCCGGTGGCAACGACAAGGTCGAAATCTACAACCCCACCGACACGGCCATCGACATGAACGGCTGGTACCTCTCCGACGGCGATGCCGTGGCCGCGATCACGACCCATCCCATCGTGCCGCCCGGCGGCTGGGTAGTGCTGGAGGAGACCGTGGACTGGCCTTCCAGTGGGGGCAACGGGGACTTTTCTGCGACGGACGTCGGCTACCTCTTCCTCCCCGACCGCACCCGGGTGGACCAGATCGGCTGGTACGGTGAGTTCGAGGACGACACCTTCCAGCGCGTCTGCGATGGGGATGGCCCCCACGACGGCTACGACTGGGCCACCTCCGGCGGGGGCGCAACCTGGATGGACTTCCCGGAGACGCTGGGCCGCTCCAACTGCTCCGTGGACCTGACCGTGGACAAGTTCGGGCCGGCCTTTGTCAGCCCGAATTCCCTGATCACCTATACCCTCTCCTACACGATGCAGACCGTAAGTTCCGGCCGGAACATCGTCATCACCGATACGTTGCCCGCGGGCGTCTCCTTCGTCACCTTCACCAGTTACCTGGCCGTGACCCTGACCCAGGTGACCCCCACCGTGGTCTTTGACGGCGGAACCCTGGCCGGCCTGATGACCAACACCATCTGGCTCCAGGCCCGGGTCGGCGACCTGCCCTTCGGCACCCTGCTCACCAACACCGTCGCGGTCACCTGCACGGGCGATGCCGTCCCGGACAATAACCAGGCCACCCTCCTCAGCCAGGTGGTCGGCTCGGAGATCGCCATCGCCAAGACGGGCACGGCCTTTACCCTGCCCGGCGGGCCGATCTCCTATACACTGACCTACGAAGTCTCCGGCGACCCGGCCCAGAACGTGGTCATCACCGATACCCTGCCGGAGGCCGTGCTCTACATCAGTGATACGGCCCCGGTCACGCCGACGGTGATCTCCAACACCCTGGTCTGGGAACTGGGCACCGTGAGCGCCACGGCCTCCTTCGTCATCTACGGCCAGGTGAGCACCGACCCCATGACCTGGACCGTCCGCAACCAGGCCTGGGTGACCTCCAGCAACGATACCCACCCGGACAACAACTACGCCTACTGGGATACCGACCTGCCGATGCCCATCTCGGCCATCCAGTACACCACCGACCCCGGCCCGGGCGGAACTTATCCTTCCCCCTTCCTGGGGCAGCACGTCTATGTGATAGGCATCGTGGTGGCCGATTCCCAGGCCTACCCCTCCGCCGCCGGCCTCCCGGTGCGCTATGTCATCGGCGACCTCCACCAGTATGGGCCGTGGCATGGCCTCTTTGTCTACGACCCCGGCCGGGTGGTGACCGAAAGCCAGGTCCTGGTCCTGGGCGGGACGGTGAGCGAATACTACGGCATGACTGAACTGGACAGCATCGACTACTTCCGGGTGATGATGGACTGGTGGCCGCCCTCCCCGGTGTTGACCACCACCGCCGCCATCACCACCGCCAACCCTGCCCAGGCCGAGCCGCTGGAGAGCGTCCTGGTGGAGGTGCGTTGCGCCACGGTGGTGAACCCGGACCTGGGCTACGGGGAATGGGGCATCGCCGACGAAAGCGGCGTCATGGCCCGCGTGGATGACATGGGCGACTACACCTATATCCCGCAGTTGGGCGACGTCCTCTGGGCGGTGCGCGGCGTCCTCTTCTACACCTACGACAACTTCAAACTCGAGCCGCGCTACGACGCCGACATCGTGCTCGCCCCCACCGTCCGGAGCGTCGGGCCGGCCGACGGGGCCACGGACGTTCCCGTCTCCACCCTGGTAACCGCCACCTTCAACATTTCCCTGAACGTGGCCACGGTGAACACAAACACCTTCTTCCTGGAGGGGCCGCTGGGCCTGGTCCCCGGCGCCGTGGGCTATGACCCGGCCACCTACACGGCCATCTTCACCCCTTCGGCCGCCCTGGCCTATGGGACCACCTACACCGCCCACCTGACCACCGGCATCCAGAGCGAAGAGGGCGTGCCGATGTGCGCCGAATACACCTGGTCCTTCACCACCGAGGCGGCCCCCGAGCCGGACCTGACCCCCTCCATCAAAGAGGCCGACCGCTTCTACGTCTATCCCGGCGAGGTGCTCACCTTCACCATCCGCCTGATCAACGTGGGCGAGATCGAGGCCCTGGCCGCGGTCACCGACGTCCTGCCGGCCGAGGTGAGCGTGCTCACCGAGACCCTCCCGCCCGGCATGGTCTACACAGACGGCCTGCTCCTGTGGAGCGGGGTCGTCCCGGCCGGCACGCAGGTGCCGCTGCCCTTCCAGGCCCGCGTCCTGGACGTCCCGGCCGGCGTCTTCACCAACCTGGCCTGGATGGACGACGGCGTCCACGCCCCCTTCACCCGTACCGTCTCCGTCGAGGTCCTGGCCGCGCCCGACATCGAGGTATCCCCCCTGGAACTGGAGGCAACGCTCAACCCCGGCGGCACGGCCACCCGCCTTCTCACCATCCGCAACGTGGGCGAGGCGGCCCTGGACTGGAGCCTGACCGAAATGCCCACCGTCACCTGGCTGGTCGAGACGCCCGCCGGCGGGGTCATCCCGCCCCTTATGCAGGAAACGGTGCAGGTCACCTTCTACGCCGGTTTTCTGGGCAACGGCACCTATACCACCACCCTGGACATCCAGAGCAACGACCCGGACGAGCCGCACGTCCTGGTGGACGTGACGCTGGTGGTCACGACCGGCTGCATCCCCATCAGCGGGACGGACTTTACCTACGCCCCGCCCCAGCCGCACCCGTGGCAGGTCATCACCTTCACCAGAAGCGTGGCCCAGGGCAGCGAGCCGATCACCTACACCTGGGACTTGGGCGACGGCGGGACGGCGGCCGGCCTGGTGGTGACCCACACCTACACCCAGACCGCCACCTACACGGTGACGCTGACGGCGGAGAACCTGTGCAGCCGGCAGGTGGTCCGCAAGGCCGTCCGGGTGGCCTGGCCTTACGCCATTTACCTGCCGCTGGTGTTCAAGGGGTACTCCCCATAAGGGCGTATCTCGATGCGTCCGGGAGCATAACAGGCCGGGAGTGTTTACCTCCCCCCCCCATCCCCGCCCCCTCCCCTCTCCCCAAGGGAGAAGGGGAGGGGGCGAAGGGGGTGGGGGTGAGGTCTACCGGAGCCGGCCGCGGAGCAGGAGGCCGGCGGCGGCCGCCAGGCCGATGGCGGCGACGGCGATGGCCACGGTCCAGCCCACGGGGAAGGAAGCGCCCGCCGGGGCGTGCTCCGGGACAGGCGTGCCGGAGGGATAGGGGGTGGAAGTGGAACCGGCTGGCGGGGTGACCGGGGGGACCTCCTGGGCGACGACCTCGTAGGCCACCCCATCCAGGACGACGATGACCCGCTCCCCCACCGCAAAGTATTTGCCCCACTCCGGGTGGGCGCCCACCAGGGCAAAGTAACTTTCGCTGCCGAAGGTAACCGGCGTGGTGGGCGTGCCCTGGCGGTAGGTCGTGTCGGTCCAGACCCCGTTCACCCGGAGGAAGGCCTTGTCGGCGACCTGGCGCAGCCCGGCCTGCTCCATCCCGGTGTACCCGGTCTGAAGGCGTTGGACTTCCAGGCTATAGTCCACGCCGCCCTTGCCCACCGCAGGCGCCTGCTGGGGCAGGGCGGTGGCCAGGGCGAGCCTGGATTCCGCCTGCCCCTCCTCGGTCAGCACGCGGCCGGTCTCGTCCACCAGGAAGGAGGTATAGGGGGTGATGATGCCGTAACGCAGGCTCAGTTCGACGATCTCGTCCACCACCTCCCGATTTTCTCCGTGCAGGCGAATTTCGTTCAGGAGGTAGCCGATCTTGCGCGAGGCCCACAGGCGGGGGAGGAAGTCGTTGCGGGTGCTTTCGGCGGGGAAGGTGAGGTCCTCGTAGCGGTAGGTGCGTTCCTGGCCGCCGGCCGTCCCCCGCAGGGTGATGGTGGTGAAGCCGCCCTGGCGGTAGCGGCCGGCCAGGACGATCTGGCTTCCCAGGAAGAGGTCGGGAAGCGGGCTGGGGTACAGGTCGTACACGGCGACCTCGCCGAAGTCGATCCGGGCGCCGGCCAGCACCGGCCGGTTGATCTTGCTGTAGAAGGCGGAGACGCGCTCCTCCAGGTTTTCGCCGGGGAGGATATAGGCGCTGGCCCCGTGGTTTTCCCCGGCCAGGGCATCCAGGAGGGCGCTGTTGACATCGTAGCCGACGCCAAAGGTGAAGAGGCGCACATTTTCGTGGCTGCGCTCCCGGACGCGGGCCAGGATGCGGGCCGGGTCCGTCTCCCCCACCGTGGGCAGGCCGTCGGTGAGGAAGAGGATGATCTGGGGCCGGCCGCTGGACACGTCGGCCAGGTCAAAGGCCCGTTGCAGGGCGCCGTCCAGGTCGGTGCTGCCGCCGGCCGAGAGGTCCTGGACGTAGCGCCGGGCTTCGGCCCGTTGGGAGGCCGGCCGCAGTTCCGGGGCATAGGTCGAGACCGAGGAGTCGAAATCCACGATGGCGAAGCGGTCCTCGGGGTTGAGGTGGTCCAGGACGAAGAGGAGCGCCGCCCGGGCCTGCTCCATCTTTTCCCCGGACATGCTGCCGGAGGTATCCAGGACGAAGATGACGTCCTTGGCCACCACCTCCTGCGTCTCCTCCTCCACCGGCGGGGCGACCAGAAGGAGGAAGAAGCCGTCCTCGCCCCGGGGGTGATAGGTGAGGAGGTTCAGGCCGATGTCCTTCGGGGAGACGGTGTAGTAGAGGACAAAGTCGCGGTCGGGGAGGACGTCGCGGGCCTCGTAGCCGACCGTGGCCCGGTAGTCGTCCGGGCGGTCCACGGAGACGTCGTGGCTGGGGGAGTAGACGGCCTTGAGCGGCTCCCGCGAGGTCAGGTGCACGGTGATGGCGACGTCCTGGAGCGGCTGGGGGGAGAAGCGTTCCGTGCTCAGGGGGTAGACGTATTCGACCAGGCCCTGCTCCAGCGGCAGCACCTGGCGGTACTCGATCTGGACACGTTTCTCCTCGCCGGGAGCGATGGGAAAGATGCTGGCCTGGAAGGTATTGTGGCCGATGTACTCCAGCAGGGCGGGGTCGCGGTGTTTGCGGACGATGGACTCGTAGATGGAACGGGCCTCCTCGCGGCTGAGCACCCGGCCCTCCAGGGGTTTGCCGTCCACGTACATCACGAAACGCTCGATGCTGGCCTCTTCGGGGAGGGGGAAGATGTAGGTGCCTTCGACGGCGAAGCGGTTGTCGTTACGGAAGAGCTGGTCGATGCGGGTGGTGGCGACCTGGTCCTCGATGGTGACCTCGACGTGGTGGTAGACCACGGTCAGGTAGGCCGGCCCCTGGGGTGGGGGCGGGTCGATGATGATGACGCCGTCGGCCCGGGCGGGCAACGGGAGGAAGAAGAGGCCGGCCGCAACCAGAATCAGGAACAGGAACAGCCGTTTCATCGCACACCTCCTGGAACTCCTCTGGGGAAAATCGCCCTACGGACGCAGGCGGCCGACGGGGGATTACCCGGAGGCGCGGGCCAGGCGGCGTCGCAGGTCCAGGACGAGATAGGTCAGCAGGGCCGGCACGACCATCCAGAAGACCACCAGGGCATCCATCTGGTAGGTGGTCTCCCAGGTGATGCCCCACCAGTACCAGAGAAAGTTCCAGCCCAGGTGGGAGACTTCCCCGGCGCAGGCGGACAGGGCCAGCGGCGCAAAGAACCGCTCGTCGCCCCAGAGCGCCAGCAGGGCGATGGAGAGGAGGAGATACCAGGGCCAGAACCAGAAGTTGCCCAGGAGGAGATAGAGGAAAAGGGCGCTGGAGCACTTTTCCAGGAGGGCGGTCCAGGGCGGGGCCTTCCCCTTCTCCTGCCGCATCAGGAGCACGCTTCCCAGCCCCACCGGGGTGCCCAGGAGGAGGCCCAGGAGGAGGCTCGGGGGGAGGCCGGCCAGGTCGCCCAACCCCAGTCCCCAGCGTTCTCCCAGCAGCCCCCATCCCCCCAGATACCACCAGAGGAACCCGGCCAGGACGCCGGCCACCCCTCCTCCCCACAGGCCGAGTTGCCGGGCCAGTTTTTCCCCGGGCCGGCCCACGCTCCAGACGCCGCGCCCCAGGAGGAGCACATAGGCCAGGGCGAAGAGGCCCAGGAAAACTCCGCGCACCAGGGTGTTGAGCGTGCCCTCCGGAAGATGGGAAAGGAACGCCTCCCGGCCGACGCTGGCGACGGTCATGCGGAACATATCCATCCGCCGGGTAAAGGTGGCGGCGATCTCCGGCCACTTCCAGAAGAGGGCATAGTGCTCGGCGACCAGGAGGGCCGCCGGGAGGAGCAGAACCAGGCCGCGGAGGAACCATTTTCCCGCCCTTTCTTCCCCGGAAAGGAGGGCGAGCAGGAAGAAGGGGAGGAAGAGGACGGTGATGAACTTGACCAGGATGGAGGCGGCCAGGAAGATCAGGGCGGCCGTCCCGTAGAGCAGGCGGAGGGGCGGGGCGGCCGGGGAGGAGGAGCGGGCGCGGTCGAGCATCCAGAAGGCCCCCAGGAGAAAGGCGGCCATGAGCATATCGTTGTGGGCATTGCCCAGGCCTTCCATGAGCACCAGCGGGTTCCAGGCGAAAAGGAGGGTGCCGGCCAGGGCCCGCTGCGGAGCGGTGCGGCGCAGAGTGGCCGCCAGGAAAAGAAGGCTCAGAAGGTAGGCGGCCAGGGCCAGGGCTTTCTGGGCCAGAATGTTCGACCACAGGGAAGGCCCGGCCAGGCGGACCAGGAGGGCGCTCAGCGCCTCCCAGAGCGGGCCGTAGGCGGAGGTGGCGCTGCGCCACGACACATAGTCCGCCATGGGGTCGCCCGGATATTTCTCGGGGGCGTGGACGTAAGGGTTGCCGCCGTAGAGGGCGGTGATGCGGCCGCGGGCGATATAGTCATAGAGGTCCAGGGAGGTGATGGGGGCGACGAAGAAGTTGGCCAGGGCCAGGAGAAGGGCGCCCAAAAGCACGACCGCCCAGAAGCGGCGCCCGTCCTGACCCCGGCAGAGGCGGTGGGCCAGGCCGTAGAAGAGGAAGAGGCCGGCCGTGGCCAGGGCGGTGGCCAGGGCCACGCCGCCGTCGCGGTCGGCGATCAGGCCGATGCCGATCTGCTTGAGGTGGTAGTAGCGGGATAGGGGAAAGGGTCGGACCAGGTTCAGGCCGTAGAGGGCCAGGGAGGCCATCCCCAGGGCGATCAGGAGAAAAAGGCTCGCCTCCGGGTCGCCCCTTCCCCTTCGCCGCCGGAGCAGGACAGGAAGCCAGACCCCCAGGGCCAGTCCCAGGAAGAGGGCCCCGGAGACCAGGAGGAAGGAGCGCATTTCGGCGGGCAGGCCGGTGGGAGGCGGAGGTTCGGCGATGGGTTCGACCGGAGCGGGGACGGGCCGGGGTTCGGCCGGAGAAAGCGCCGGCCAGCCACAGGTCAGGACGACCAGCGGGGGGACCCAGAAGAGGAGGACGGCGGCGGCCAGGCCGGCCCACAGTTCCCATCCTGGACGGGTCATCTTGCCTCCTGCTTTGGGGAAGTGCACCAGGACCTGACGAAAGGCGGTCCCGCGCCAGGAAGATTCTAGCACAGGCGGCCGGCCGGCGCAACGCGCACGCGCGCGAGCGTTGTTGCTCCGGGAGCGTCAGCCGGGCCAGGTGGCTCCGATGGCCGGCCAGGATGACTGCTCGGGCGGGCCTTGCCCCGCCCCTACTTCTGAATCCCGATCCGCCCGGCGCCGGCATAAACCAGGAAGGTCTGCCGGCGGATCCGGCCGATCAAGGTGCAGCGGCCGCGTTCGGCCAGTTCCACGGCCAGCGAGGTCGGGGCGGAGAAGGAGCCCACCACCGGCACCCCCAGGCGCAACGCCTTGGCCACCATCTCGTGGCTGGCCCGGCCGGTGGTCAGGGCGACGCATCTGGAGAGGTCCAGGCCGCGCATCAGGGCTGCTCCCAGCACCTTGTCCAGGGCGTTGTGCCGGCCGATGTCCTCGGCCTCGGCCAGCGGGGTGCCGTCGGCGGCGTAGAGGCCGGCCCCGTGCACCGCCCCGCTGCGCCGGTACACCCCGGGCAACTTCCGCAGGTGGGCGGCCATCTGGAGGACGGCCTGGGGACGGAGCCAGGGCGCTTCATCTCCGGGCAACGCCGCCAGTTCCAGCGCCTCCAGGTCCACTTCGACGCTGCCACAGCCGGAGAGGACCCGCCGCACCGGGGCGGCGTCCCGCACCCCCTCGGGGCGCACCTGGAGGCGGACCACCGGCCCCGTCCTTTCCCCCGGAGGTTCATCCCGACAGTAGTGCACCAGGAGGATATCCCGGAAGGAGGCCACCAGCCCTTCGCTCAGGCAAAAGCCCACCGCCAGTTCGCGTTCCAGGCCGGGAAGCGCGAGGAGGACCGCCACCGGCCGGCCGTTCACCTCCACGGTCAACGGCTGCTCCACCGGCACGGCCGTCTCCACCGCTCCGGCCCCCTCCGGGCGCACCTGGAGCGCCGCGCGGTGGGAGATCGTATTTCCCCCCTCCGAATTAGAAGGCATCGATGAACTGGAGAATCTGGGCCTGGCTGAAGACCGGCCCGTCCACGCAGACGTAGCGCTCGCCCACGTTGCAGCGGCCGCACTTGCCCAGCCCGCACTTCATCTTCATCTCCAACGTGGTGTAGATCTGCTCCGGGGCAAAGCCCTGCTTCTGCAGGAGTTGGGTGACGAACTTGATCATGATCGGCGGGCCGCAGGTGATGGCCACGGCGTTCTCCGGCGAAGGGGAGACCTGGGCCTGGAGTTCGGTGACCAGGCCGACGTTCCCCGTCCAGGTCTCGTCCCCCACGTCCACGGTGACATGGAACTCGGTGTCGGGGGCGGCGGCCCACTCGTCGTATTCCTCGCGGAAGACCAGGAGGTTGGGGGCGCGGGCGGCGGCCAGGATGGTGAGGTGGCCGTAGTCGGCGCGGTGGTCCAGGACGTAGTGGATGACCGGGCGCAGGGGGGCGAAGCCGATGCCCCCGCCGATGATCACCAGGTTCCGCCCCCGAAAGTCCTCCATGGGGAAGGAGTTGCCCATCGGGCCGCGCACGCCCACGGGAGCGCCCTCCTCCAGCCCGTGCAGGGCGGAGGTGACCGTGCCCACGCGGGCGACGGCGAACTCGAGTTCAGGCGAGCGGGCCGGCGTTCCGGCCAGGCCGAAGGGCACCTCGCCCACGCCAAAGGCGGAGAGGAAGGCGAACTGGCCGGGCCGGTAATCGGCAAAGGCCCGCCGGCCGGCCTCGTCCTCCAGGCGCACCCGCAGGAGTTTGATGCCCACCGCCAGGTCGCGCACTTCCGTCAACGTTCCCACATAGGGCCAAAACGGGTTGTTCATCCCTGCCTCGCCTCCTCGCCTTTCCGGGCCCGGACGGCCACCTCCTCCAGCACCTCCGTCAGGTCGATGTTCACCGGGCACTGGGCCACGCAGCGCCCACAGCCGGTGCAGAGGAGCGTGCCGCCGTAGCGCCAGGGGAAGTAGAAATACTTGTGGCAGAAGCGGTTGCGCAGACGTGCCCCCCGGGTCGGACGGGGGTCATGGCCGCTGGCCTCGATGGAGTAGTGCTTGGAGGTGCAGGCATCCCAGGCCCGCAGCCGTTCCACCCGTCCGCCCGTCCCCCGGTCGCGGATGTCGAAGCAGTAGCAGGTGGGGCAGTTGTAGGTGCAGATTTTGCAGCCCAGGCAGCGCTCGCCCAGCCGCTGCCAGTAGTCATCGTCGAAGACGCGCTGCCAATCCTCGATAGGGGGACAGGGGAAGGGAGGCAGTTCCGGGGCCTGGGGCACGAAGGGTTGCTCCATCGCCGCGCCGCCGGCCAGGGACAGGAGGGCCTCCCCGCGTTCCGTCAGCGCCTCGGCCACATAGCCCCCGTCCTGCGCGTACAGAATCACGTCCATGTTGGCCGTGCCGATGGGGGAGCCGCCCACCGTGGTGCAGAAGCACTCCGGGGTGGGCACGGCAAGGCAGGCCAGGCCGACGAGGGCGGTGTTCTTCCGGCGTTCTCCCCAGTAGAAGTCGGCCGGCTCCCCCAGGAAGAGGGCGTCCATCGAGGTCAGGGCGGCGGCATCGCAGGGGCGGACGAGGAAGAGCACCTGCAGCCGGCCCACCTCCGGGAGTTCCATCCGGACGGCCCGCTTCCCCCGCCGGAGGCGGAAGAGCGTCTCCGTGGCGGGGAAGAGAAATTCCTTCAGGCTGTTGACCGGCCGGCCCACCTCCAGGTCCACCTCCGAAGGGGCGGAGATTTCCTGGAGAAAGGTCCTTTCCCCGGAGCGCACCGGGGCGATGACGCTTCGTTCCCGAAGCAGGCGTTCCACCCAGGCCAGAAGTTCCTCTTTCGACAGGCGACGTTGGGGCATCGGTTGGGCGATCACGGAAGGTCCTCCAGTTCCTCTTTGCGAAAGGTCATGAACGGCGCCGGCGTTTCGGCGTCCATGCCGGCACGGAAACCGAAGGTCTGGCGCACCTCCTCCGCCAGGTAACGCTGGTAGAGGAAGACGGGGATGCCCATCGGACAGACCCGTTCGCACTCGCCGCACTCGATGCAGCGCCCGATCAGGTGGTAGGCCCGCAGGACGTGGTAGAACTCGTTCTCCGAGGGGGCGATGGCGATGCTCTCCCAGGGCGGGTCCAGTTTCTCGGCGATGCAGACTTCACAGTAGCACATCGGGCAGACCTGCCGGCAGGCGTAACAGCGGATGCAGCGCCGGAACTGCTCGGCCCAGAAGCGCCGGCGTTCCTCCGGGGAGAGGGCCAGCAGGCGAGACAGGTCGTCCGGCCCGGCCGGGGCGGGGGGCGGCTCCGGCTTTCCCAGGAGGAGGTCGAAGGTGGGCGGGATGCGTTCGGTGCAGGAGGCGCAGGCCGGCTTCCCCGGAATGCCGGGGCAGGCCACGCCCAGGACATAGACCTTTTCGCGCCGGACCTGGTTTTCCAGGACCAGGACGTTGAGGGCGCGGGCGTCGCAGGGCTTGAGCACGACGGCCACGGCCGGCGGCTCCTCCTCACCCTGGGGCTTGAAGTCGAGGAGGTAGAGGGCCAGGTTGCGGGCGCAACGCTCGTCGAAGAGGAGACGGCCGGCCTCCTCCACCGTCCGCGCCACCAGGGGACGCACCTGTCCCCGCCGGCCCTCCTCGTAGCCGATCACCCGCGTGACCCGCCCGCTCTCCAAAAGTTCCCGGGCAATGCGGCGAAGGTCGTCGGTGACGCTCATCGTTGTCTCTCCAGGATATCCTCCGGCCGGACCCGGGGCCCCAGCCGGCGCACCTGCTCGGTGAAGCCGGCCACGACCTCGGCGAAGCGGACCCCTTCCGAGGCCGAGACCCAGTCCAGTCGAAAGCGTTCCTTCTCCAGGCCGAAGAGTTCGAGCAGCCGATGGAAGAGGTGTAGCCGCCGGCGGGCGTGGTAGTTGCCCTCGCTGTAGTGGCAGTCGCCCGGGTGGCAGCCCAGGACGATCACCCCGTCCGCCCCCTCCAGGAAGGCCTTCATGGCCAGCATCGGGTCCACCCGGCCGGAACAGGGCACGCGGATGATGCGGATGTTCGGCGGGTAGGAGAGGCGGGAGGTGCCGGCCAGGTCCGCCCCGGCATAAGAACACCAGTTGCACAGGAATCCGACGATGCGCGGCTCAAACTCCATCGTTCGGTCAACCCCTTTCTTCTTCCTCAAAGAGCGGCTCGGCAAAGAGCGCGGCCACCTGGCCCACCAGTTGCTGGTCGGTAAAGCCCTTCAGGTTGATGGCCGCCCCCCGGCAGGCGTTGACGCAGAGGCCGCAGCCCTTGCACAGGCTGGGGTTCACCCGGGCCACCTCCTTGCCGCGCCGGGTGCGGGCCATCTCGATGGCCTTGTAGGGGCAGACCTGGACGCAGAGCCGGCAGGCCACGCACTCGCGCTCGTTCACCTCGGCCACCATGGGGCTGGAGACGAGTTCCTCTTTGGAAAGCACCCCCACGACTTTGGCGGCGGCGGCGCTGGCCTGGGCCACGGAGGCCGGGATGTCCTTGGGGCCGGTGACGCAGCCGGCCAGGAAGATGCCGTCGGTGTTGGTCTCCACCGGCTGCAATTTCGGGTGGGCCTCGTTGACGAACTCGTACTGGTTATAGGAGATGTTGAGGGTCTGGAAGAGTTCGCGGGCCCCGGCGGGGGCGGTGAGGCCGGTGGCCAGCACCACCAGGTCGGCCTCGATCTCCACCGGCCGGCCCAGGAGTGTGTCCACCCCCTCGACGACGAGTTTCCCATCGCGTTCATAGACCTGGGAGACCCGGCCGCGGAGGTAGTGGGCATCGTACTGCTCGATGGCCCGACGAGTGAACTCGTCATAGTCCTTGCCGGCGGCCCGGATGTCCATGTAGAAGTTATAGACCTCCACTTCGGGGTCGTGCTCCTTGAGCATGATGGCGTACTTGGCCAGGTACATACAGCAGACCGCCGAGCAGTAGGGCCGGCCGATCTTCTCGTCGCGGGAACCCACGCAGGAAACCAGCACCACGGTTTTGGGCGGCCGGCCGTCGGAGGGGCGGAGGACATGGCCGTGGGTGGGGCCGGAGGCGTTCATCAGGCGCTCCAGTTCCAGCCCGGTGATGACGTCGGGATAGCGGCCGTAGCCGTATTCGCCGCAGGCGCGGGCGTCAAAGAGGTCGTAGCCGGTGGCCACCACGATGGCCCCGAACGGTTCGGTGACCAGTTCCTCCGTCTGCTCAAAGTTGACCGCCCCTCGGGGGCATTTGAGTTTGCACACCCCGCACTTGCCCCCTTTGACAAAGTAGGTGCAGTGCTCGGTATCGATGACCGGGACGAGCGGCACGGCCTGGGCGAAGGGGACGTAGATGGCCGCCCGCCGGCCGATATAGGCCTCGAACCTGGAGGGGATGCCCCCCTTGACCGTGCCGTCCTCCTGCTCCCGGGGGCGCAGGGGGCAGTTGTTCCAGCAGATGCCGCATCCGGTGCAGAGGCTGGCGTCCACATAGCGCGGCTTGCGCCGGATGGTCACCTGGAAGTTGCCCACAAAGCCCTTGACCCCGACCACCTCGGAATAGGTGTAGAGTTTGATCTTGGGGTGCTGGGCGGCATCCACAAGTTTGGGGGTTAAGATACAGGCTGAGCAGTCCAGGGTGGGGAAGGTCTTGTCCAACTGGGCCATGTGCCCGCCCAGGGAAGGCTCGCGCTCGACGATCACCACCTCATAGCCGGCCTCGGCCACATCCAACGCCGCCTGCACCCCGGCGATGCCCCCGCCGATCACCAGGCAGCGTTTGGTGATGCCCACCCGGGTTTCCTCCAGCGGGGTCAGGCCCGCCGCCTTGGCCACGGCCATGCGCACGATGTCGATGGCCTTTTCCGTGGCCACCGGAATCTCGGCATGGACCCAGGAGTCGTGTTCGCGGATGTTGGCCTGCTCCATCAGATAGGGGTTCAATCCGCCCTGGGCCGTGGCCTTGCGAAAGGTACGTTCGTGCATCCGGGGGCTGCAGGCCGCCACCACCACCCGGTCTAGGCGGTACTCTTTGATCTTTTGTTGAATCAACTCCTGGCCGGGCGTGGAGCACATGTAGATGTAGTGGGTGGCATAGACCACGTGGTCCATTTTGGCCGCTTCTTCGGCCACCTTCGCCACATCCACGGTGGCGGCGATGTTGCTGCCGCAGTGGCAGACAAAGACGCCAATACGAGCCATTGGAGAGCCTCCTGATGCGTGATGCGTGTTGCGTGATGCGTGATGCGTGTTGCGTGTTGCGTGATGCGTGTTGCGTGTCCTCCTGGGTGGGTGGACTAGGAACGAATGCCGGCCTCGGCCAGCAACGGCCGGGGGTCGGTCAGATGGCGGTCCAGCAAAAGTTCCTTCACCCCGTGCCCGGTAGCCAGGCCGACGATCTGGGTGAAGTAAAAGATCGGGAGGTGGAAATCGGTCCCGTAACGCCGGTTGATCTGCCCCTGACGCATATCCAGGTTGGCATGGCACATCGGGCAGGCGGTCACCAGGCCGTTTGCGCCCCGCCGGATGGCCCCTTCCAGGAGTTTGCGGGTCAGTTCCAGGGCGATGTCGGTGCGCGATAGGGAGATGCTTCCGCCGCAACACTCGGTCTTCAGCGGCCAGTCCACCAGGGTGGCCCCGGCGGCCTGGAGGATGCGGTCCAGCATGGTGGGGTACTCGGGGTCATCGGGCGACAGGACCTCGGGCGGGCGCACCAGGAGACAGCCGTAGTAGGCCACCAGGCGCAGCCCGCTCAGGTCGCGTTGCCTTTTTTCTCGGAGGAGGGCCAGATTTTCCTCTTGAGAAAAAAGGTCCACCAGGGAATGGACCTGAACGTCGCCCTCCCAGGGGGCGTCCAGGAGGGCGTTCACGCGGGCGCGGAGGGCGGGGTCGCGCAGGTCGTGGACGGTATGGCGCATCCGGGCGTAGCACATGGCGCAGGGGGCGACGAGGGCGGAAAAGCCCTGTTCCACGGCCAGGCGCAGATTTCTGGCCGGCAGGGCCAGGGAAAGTTCGTACTGGGTGGCGTGGCCGGAGGAGGCCCCGCAGCAGGTCCAGCCCTCCAGTTCGACCAGTTCCAGGCCGATTTCGCGGGAGGCGATACGGGCGGAGACGTCGTACTCCCGGGCGGTGGTCTCCAGGGTGCAACCGGGGTAATAGGCCAGGCGGGTCATCCCTTTTCCTCCAGGGCGGCGACGCGTTCAAAGATGCGGTTGACCTCCTCCCGGCCGGAGAAACGCCGGGGGAGGAGTTGAACCTTGCGGTGGCCGAGCATGGGCAGGGCCAGGTCGGCGCTGGCCAGGAACTGGCCGGAAGTCAGGTTATACAGCCCGATCAGGCCGACCTCGTACATCCGACCGGTCAGACGCACCCACTGCAAAAAGGCCTGGTGGAAGGCCTTGACCGTCTTCTCGGAGGGGCGGATGCCCTCGGCCAGGGCGATCTCGCGCAGGGCATCCATCACCCGGGCGATATCCACCTGGCAGGGGCAGCGGGTGGAGCAGGTGACGCAACTGGCGCAGATCCAGTAGGTATTGCGGCTGAGGACCCAATCCCTCTGTTCCAACTGGATGCCGCGCAGGATTTGGTGCGGGGCGGCATCCATCCAGCCGGCCACCGGACAGCCGGCGGTGCAACGCCCGCACTGGTAACAATCGCGAACGTCCACCTGGATGCGCCGGCGAATCTGCCCGGCGAAAGGGCGTTCCTTCAGGTTCAACTTCAACGTTCCGACTTCCATCGGCCTTCTCCATCGAGCCTGCCCCTTACGGGGGCAAAAGGAACGTTTCCTTGAGCACAGCCTCGGCCCGTTCCAGGTCCTGAGCGGCAACCACGCAGGCCACGGTCGAGATCGAGGTGGTGACCATACGAATTTCGATTCCGGCCCGGGCCAGGGCGGAGAACATCTCCCCGGCGATGGCCGGCCGGTCGGAAAAGTGCGGGCCGTAGACCGCCACCAGGGCCACGGGGGACTGCTCCTCAACCGCCCGGGCCTGGAGCGCGGTGGCCGCCCGCCGAACCACCCGCAGCGCCTGCTCCCGACGGTCCTGGGCCACCGTCAGGGCCAGGCTAAAGCCGCCGGCATAGTCCCGACACTGCACGACGGCGTTGGCGCTGATGCCCTCGGCCCCCAGGGCGGCCATGACCGCGGCCACCGCCTGCGGGGTCGAGGGCAGGCCCAACACCTGAATCAGGGCCAGAGGGCCTGTCTTAATGATACCACCGATCTGGATTTTTGCCAACGGCCCCCTCACCGCTTCAGCAACCGTGCCACCTTCTCCAGGAGTTTCTCCGGAGAGATCGGCTTTTCCACGAACTCCTCCACCGGGAGATAGTCCATATCCGGCGCAAAGCGCAGCGGCGTGGTGGTATGGATGGCCGTCAGCATCAGGATGGGGATATGGCGATAGGCGGCGTAGGGCGAGTTCGGGTCCGGGCTCCGGAGCGTCAGGCTGAACTGGAAACCCTCGGTGGTCGTGTCCATCATCACGTCCAGGATGATCAAATCGGGCTTTTCCGAGACCACCCGTTCCAGTCCCTGCCGGCCGTTCGAGGCGCTAACCACCTCGTAGCCGGCGCTTTCCAACGTCATGCGGATGACCTCGACCGTGTCGGGGTCGTCGTCCACCACCAGAATCTTGGCCATCGTCTGTCCTCCTACCTTTCGTCCGGTTCGGCCGGCACCTGGGAGACCTCCGCCAGGATGGCGGCCACCGCTTCGGGCACCTTCTCCCGGGCCAGCCGGCTCAGCCCCTTCTGCCAGCCCAACGAGGCCGGCTGCAGGGCAAAGATATGCACTTCCCGGGGGGCCCACCCCAGCCGTTCGGCCAGGGCGAGCACTTCGGCCAGTCCGGCCTGGTGGGGAGTGAGAAGGGATAAAGCCCCGCCCAGGCCCACCTCCGGCCACCGGAAGTGCATCAGCGTTCCAGGCGGCCGGCCCATCTCGGCCGCATCCACCACCAGGAGGCGCTCCCGGCGGGCGATGGCCGGGAGAAGCCCCAGGCCGGCCGTCCCCCCGTCCAGCACCTCTACCCCGGCCGGCAAAGTCAGCCGGGAGAGGGCCTCGACCACCGCCGGGCCGAAGCCGTCGTCCCCGTAAAAGGGGTTGCCCAGGCCCAGAATCAGGACCGGCCGGCGTCCGTCTTCCATCCCTCACCTCAGGAAAAATTGACCTCCAGAAGGTGGGTCGAGCAGGAGATACAGGGGTCATAGGCTCGCACGAGCATCTCCAGGAGGAGGCGGATTTCCTCCTGGGGGCGGTCGATCACCTGCGGTATCAAGGCCCCCATATCGTCCTCGATATTCTGATGGTTCTGGCCGGTGGGGATGACCAGGTTGGCCTCGGTCACCAGGCCGCGTTCGTCCAGGGTGTACTCGTGGAAGAGGACGCCCCGGGGCACCTCCACCGCTCCCACGCCGTGGCCGGCCCGCACCTCCACGCTGCGGTCCTCCGGATGCAATCCGCGGGCCAGCAGGAGGTCAATGAGGCGAAGGCTATCCTCCAGGGCGTGGACCACCTCCACCACCTGGGCCACCGTGTTCATAAAGGGGTTGGTGCAGACGGGACGGAGGCCCAGGGCCTCGGCGGCCTTCTTCGCCTGGGGAGAGAGCCGGTCGTAGTTGTTGTTGAAACGGGCCAGCGCCCCCACGGCGTAGGAAGGCCGACGGTCCGAGCGGGCCCGCTTGGCGGTCGAGTAAGGGACGATGAACTCGATCACCTTCTTCCGATAGTCCGGCACCGGGGTCGTCCCCCCGTCGGTCGAGGCGATGTCCCCCTCGTAGAAAGCGTACTCGTCGGGGTGTTGGAGGGCCAGGTACTCGGTATCCCGTTGGAAGTCGGGGATGGAGAGCGCCCGGAAGACCTCGACGATGGCCCAGGCATCGGCCAGGCCGGCCTCGATGCGGGCACGCAGGCCGGCCAGGGCCTCCTCCGTGGGCAGGCTGGTCCAGCCGTTGACCACGGCGTTGATCGGGTGGGTCGTCCGGCCGCCGATGAGGTCGCACCACTCGTTGGCCAGCCGGTGCAGCCGGACGATGGTCAGGACGACCTCGCGGTGGCTTTCCACCAGGGGGACGACGCTGGGGGCGCCCAGAAAGTCCGGCGCGGCCAGGTAGCCGGCGTGGAGGATGTGGCTCTGCACCGTCTCCCCGTGCAGGATGAGTTTGCGCAGGAGGAGGGTCTGCTCGGAGGGGCGCACCCCCAGGGCGTTCTCCACCGCCTGCAGGGCGCAGAGGGTATGGCCGATGGAGCAGATGCCGCAGATGCGCGAGGTGATGTGGGCGACATCGGCGTAACTCTGGCCGCGCACCATGGCCTCGAAGAAGCGCGGGGCCTCGGGGATTTCCCAGCGGAAGGAACGGAGTTCGCCGCCGGAGATCTCCACCTGGATGTTGCCGTGGCCCTCGACGCGGGTGAGGTAGTGCACCTGAATCTTGCCGTCCTTCATCGCAGGCCTCCTTCCTGGCTCTGGAGAGAGGCGAGTTCGGCCTGGCAGCCGCCGTAGAGGTTGACGAAGCGGAGGATTTCCTCCAGGGTCAGCCCGTACTGGGCCAGGACCTGGCGGTGGGAGTTCAGGTTGGGTTCGGGGACCAGTCCCCGACAGCCTTCGCAGCGGTTGCCGAAGGAGGGACAGATGGCCCCGCAGCCTGCCCGGGTGATCGGCCCCAGGCAGACCATCCCCCGCTCAAAGACGCAGACGTTATTCTTGCGCTTGCACTCCACACAGACGGAGTAGGTGGGGAGGGCCGGCTTCTTGCCCAGGAGAAGAGCCTTGACCACCTCCAGGAGTTCCTGGCGGTTGATGGGACAGCCCGGAACGGCGGCGTCCACCTTCACCACCGCCTCCAGCGGGCGGGTGGGAAGCGTATCGAACCATCCGGCGTGTTCGCCATAGACCATGCGGCGCACTTCCTCCAGGTCGAAGCGGTTCTTCAGGCAGTTGATGCCGCCAATATGGGCGCAGGCTCCGATGGCCACCAGGGTTTTGGCCCGCTCGCGAATCCATTGCAGCCGGGAGACCTCTTCCTCGCGGGTGATGGAACCCTCCACCAGGGCGATGTCGAACTCGTCCGATTGCTCGCTCATGGCCTCGCGCCAGGTCACCACCTCCACCGCGCCCAGAAGGTCCAGCAGTTCCTCCTCCAGGTTGACGATCTGCAACTGGCAGCCTTCGCAACAGCCGAATTCAAAGATGGCCACTCGTGGCTTCATCCGATTGCCTCCTTCAGCCCTTTGATCTGGGCATACGAGAAAACGGGCCCCTCCTGGCAGCAGTAGACGCCGTTGATCTGGCAGTGTCCACATTTGCCCACGCCGCACTTCATCCGCCGCTCCAGGGAGAGGTAAATCTGGTTCTCCGGGATGCCCTTGGCCAGCAGTTCGATGAGCACGAAGCGGTACATGATGGGCGGCCCACAGGTCACGGCTACGGTGGAGCGGGGGTTGACCGCCACGCCGGGGAAGAGGGTGGTGATCACCCCGACGTGGCCCTTCCAGGTGGCATCAGCCCGGTCCACCGTCAGATGGAACTCGACATCCCGGCGCTGAGCCCATTCGGCCAGTTCGTCGGTGAAGAGGAGTTCGGAGGGGTTGCGCGCCCCGTAGAGGATGATGACCCGACCGAACGATTCCCGTTCGTCCAGGGCGAACTGGATGAGGGAGCGCAACGGGGCCAGGCCCAGTCCACCGGCGGCGAAGAGGAGGTCCTTGCCGCGCATCTTCTCCACGGGGAAACCGTGCCCAAAAGGTCCCCGGATGCCCACCCAATCCCCCGGCTCCATCCGGTGCAGGGCGTTGGTCACGTCGCCGACGGCGCGCACGCACAGTTCAAAGGTGCCGTTGCGGGTGGGGGAGGAGGAGACCGAGATGGGCGCCTCGCCGATGCCCAGGACGGAGACTTCGACGAACTGCCCGGGGTGCTGGCCGAGGGCCTGGCCCTTTTCCAGGCGCAGGGTGAAGAGTTTTTCCTTCTCCGTCAGGCGTTCCACCTGGACGATTTCGGCCATCCGGGGCAGGTAGAGAGAACCACTCACAGATTTCCGGCCTTCCATATCTGGCTCCTTTCTCCTGCCTCAGGCCCGGCAGGAGGACTCGAGGGCGTTGAAGACCTCGACCGGGTTGATCTTGACCAGACAGGCCCGCACGCAACGCCCGCAGCCGACGCAGCCGACGCGGCCATAGTCCTCGTACAGATACTTGCCCTTACGGTAGAAGCGGTGGCGCAGCCGGGCCGAGCGAGGTTCGCGGAACACCTCGCCCGAGGCCACGCGGGTAAAGTCCTTGAGCAGGCAGCCGTCCCAGCGGCGCAGCCGTTCGCCCTCCTGGAGGTTCAACTTCAGGCGGTCCTGGACATCGAAGCAGTAGCAGGTAGGGCAGACCAGGTTGCAGGAGCCGCAACCCAGGCACTTCTGGGCCAGTTCCTCCCAGAGGGGGCTGTCGTAGGTCAGTTCGAGCACCTGGGCCAGGGCCTCGGGTTCGACATTCAGTTTGAGGGGGAAGCGAGTCCATTTCTCGCTCAGGGCCCGGTTCAGACGGGCGGTTTCCTCCTCGCTGGCCGGCCGGGCCTCGGGGGCGTAACGGGAGAGGAGTTCCTCTCCGACCTCTGTCCCCGCCTCTATGGCGTAGGAATCGCCCAGGTCGGTGAGGAAGAGGTCGTAGCCGCCGGTAACCTCCAGAGAGCCCATGCTCTTGCAGAAGGAGTACTCGTCGCAGGGACGCAGGCAATCCAGCCCCACGATGAGGGTGCGTTCGCGCCGCTCCATGTAGGGGGTGTCCAGGGTGTCCTGGGAAAAGGCCAGGTCCAGGAGCCAGGTGGCGTTAACATCGCAGGGATGGAGGCCAAAGAGGATGCGCTGGCGATCGTGGTGCACCGCCTCGACCTGGGGCGGTTGGCCCAGTCGAAAGCGCAGCAACGTCTCCTCCGGGGGAAGGAGGAACTCCTTGGGCGACTGGAGGGTGATGGGATAGTCCAGGCGAATCTCCTCCGGCCGGCGCAACGGGGCAAAGACAAAGGCGCCGTCCCTGGCCACCGGGCCGACCACCTCATAGTCGGCCAGAAGCCGCGCCAACCAGGCCGGAAGGTCGCTCTTGGGCAAGATTCGGAGCGCCATGGTGACCTCCTGAGAGCAGTCTGTAGGGGAACAGGGCGGGGAACAAATGCCGCGCACCTTTGGGACCCCTTTGTCCAGCCAATTCTGTCATCATTTCACCTGTACCTCGCCATTGAGGTCTGGGTGCTATGTGAATTATACCACGAAAGCGCCGGGTTGTCAAGCGGAGATGACGAAATTCGTCATGAGGGGGTCAGGATGAGGCCATCCGGCCCCCTGCGGGGTCGGATACGGGCCGGATGGATGGGGACGGAGGTGGCTTCCGGGCCGGCCGGGCCCCCTCGGCTAGAAACTCCCTACCGCCTCTACCGCATCGTCGTAAATGGGGAAAAGGGAGAGCAGGCCGGTCAGAGAGAGGGTCTCCTGGATGTTGGGCGGAACGTTGACCAGGCGCACATCGCCCCGGTTGAAGCGGCGGACCGTCTTGCGCAGACGGAGCAGGCTGCGCAGCCCCCGGCTGCTGATAAAGGTCACATCCTTCAGGTCCAGGACGAAGCGGAAATAGCCCTGGGCCATGGCCTCATCCAGGACCGCATCCAGTTGGGGGGCGGTCTCGGCATCCACCCGACCCGACACGGTTACGTAATAGACCCGCTTCAGCGCCTTTCCGGTGACTTCCATGGGACCCTCCTTGTGGGCAAAAAATCCTGGCGACCATCCGGTAGACCATTGTATATGAGGATTCCCCTGGCGTCAAACCGGACGCCACTCCGCGTGGGGGCGACCCGCCGGGTTGCCCCTACCCCCGGGGGACGATGGAGAGGTCCAGCCGGCCCAGGGCGTATTCGATGCCGCTCTGGAGCGTCCCCCGGCTCACCAGCGCGCTCATATCCACCCCCAGCATGACCAGCGTCTGGGCCACCTCCGAACGCACGCCCACCAGCACCATCTCCGCTCCCAGGAGGCGCACCGCCTCGGCAGCCCGCAGGAGGGCCTGGGCCACCGCCGTATCCACCAGCGGCACGCCGGTGATGTCCACCAGCACCACCAGGGCCCGCTGCCGCCGCACGGCCTCCAGCATCCGCTCGGTGAAGCGCCGGGCCCGCTCGCTGTCCACCGGGCCGATGAGCGGGAGGACCAGGATGCGCTCGTACACCGGGATGACCGGCGTGCCCATCTCCCGCACCATCTCCAGGAGGCGGGCCTGGGCCTCGTGGGCCTGGCGCAGGCCGGCCAGTTGCTCCTGCACCTGGGCATAGAGCCGGGCGTTCTCGATGGCGATGGCCGTCTGGTCGGCCAGCGCACGGGCCAGGCGGAGTTCGCGCGGCCCGAATTCGCGCCGGTAACCCCCCGAGGCCAGTTCGACCAGCCCGACCACCCGGCCGTAGGCCTGGAGGGGCAACATCAGGAGGCTTTTGACCCCGGTCTTTTCCATCAGCGCCCGCTCCGCCGGATCGGCCTTCGGGTCATCGGCCTGGAGGACGACCACCGCCTTTTCGCGCAACACCCGGGCGGTGAGGGGGTAATCGGCCAGGGCATAAGAGGCCTCCGGCATATCGTAGGCCCAGTTCTCGACCCCCGGGCCGGCATACTCCGCCCAGGTCTGCACGACCTCTCGTTGCGGGTCATAGCGGGAGAGAACGCCGCCCTCGACCCCGACGATGCGTACCATCTGTTCGACGGCCGTCCGCAGGACCGTTTCCAGGTCCAGGGTGGAGAAGATGGCCGAAGTGGCTTCGGCCAGCGCCGCCAGGTCCTCGGCCTCCCGGCGGGCCTCGATGAAGAGATGGCTTCCCTCGACCACCAGCGCCGCCTGGCGGGCCAGGCGCCAGGCTCGCTCCATTTCCTCCGGAGTGAAGAGGACGGGACGGTCCCGATGGAAGATTTCCAGGAGGCCGATCACCTTGTCGCCGACCATCAGCGGGAGCATCAGGTTGGTCTGCTGGCCCATCTCCCGGAGGTAGGCGAGTTCGGCCGGGTCGGCTGTGGGGTCGTCCGCCCGCACGGCGACGGCCACTCCCTCCCGGAGGACGCGGGCGGTGGCGGGGTACATCTCCAGAGGATAGTCGGTGCCGGGTTCGGCATGGAAATAAGGGATTTCCCGGTCAGGCTGGAGGGTATAGGTGACCTGGGTGGTGACCACGTTGCGGATGCGGTCCCACTGCGAAAGGGCGCAACCGGTCATCCCCAGTTCCCGGAGAATCTGCTGGCAGACGAGTTCCAGGAGTTCCCGGGCCTCGGGCGGAAGGCCTTTTCCTGCATCCTTATCCATTTCCTTCCCCCCCGCCCGTGGGGACGGCCGGGGGGCCATCCCACGGGCGTCCATCGGGACGATCAGGACATCTCCCGAATGCCATAAGGGAAGTCGTAGCGGGGCATCCGCTCCAGGTAGGGGTCGGGGTCAAAGGCCTCGGGGCCCAGCACCCCCACCCCTTTCCATATCCCGCTCTCCAGGAGTTCCATGGCGATGACCGGGTTGACCGCGGTCTGCCAGACGACGGCCTGGACGCCGTATTTGCGCATCGTCTCCTGGTTATCGGTCACCTGGTAGAGGTAGACCTGGCGCGGCCGGCCGTCCTTGGTGCCCTTAACCCAGGTGCCCACACAGGTCTTGCCGGTCATGCGGTCGCCCAGGTGGGCCGGGTTGGGCAGGCAGGCCACCACCACGTCCCGAGGGGCCACCATCACCCCCTTGACGTTGATCGGCTCCGTGCGGTCCAGGCCGAGCATCTGAATCGTCTTGAGGACGTTGATGAACTGCTCTCCCAGGCCGTATTTGAAGGTCACCCGCCGGCAGGGAATCCAGCGCGGAATCAGCACGACCTCCTCGTGCTCGACGTTGACGCACTCCACCGGGCCGATGCCCTCCGGGAAGTCAAAGACCTCCGGCTCGGAGAAGAGTTCGGTGGTGAACCAGCCGCGTTCCTTCTCCCAGACGATCGGCGGGCTGAGGCACTCGTCGATCGCCGTCCAGACGGAGAAGGTGGGGGCGAAGGCATAGCCCTGGACTTCCAGGTTGCCCCCGTCGCGGACGCCGATCTCCTCGATCTCGTCGAAGAGGTGCTTGGCGGCATAGGCGGCAAAGACGTCCGAGAGGCCCGGGTCCACCCCCATGCCCAGGAGGGCCAGGAGGCCCTTTTTCTCCCAGCGTTCGGCCTGGGCAAACTGCTCGTCGCCCGGCTTCACCCCGCACTGCCGGTAGGGGTCGGTCGGATGGGGGTAGGAGAGGCTCATGGCCATGTCCATATAGGTGCAGCCGACCTCATAAGCGGCGTTGAAGATGGGCATGTTGAAGAGCGGCTCCACGGCGTTCAGGATGAGGTCCACGCCGTGTTTGCGGGCCAGAGCCTCGATCTCCTCCTGCCGGCTGGCATCCAGCCGTTCCAGGACAAATTTCTCCGGGAAACGCAGTTTTTTGTAGACTTCCTGTAGACGGGCCGGGTTGATGTCCGCCAGGACCATCTTCTCCAGCCAGGGTTTGTCCTGGGCGATGAGGGCGATGGACTCGCCCACGCCGCCCACACCGATGAGCAGGACTTTCATGGTCAACCTCCGATTCAGTGAGAGCGCAGTTCCGTCCAGATGCGGTCGTAGAGCAGGGTGGCCTCGCCCAGGTCTTTCATCCACTCCAGACGGGCCATGACCTCCTCCGGCGGGTAGATGGCCGGATTCTCCCGGATTTCGGGGTTGATGTACGGTTCGGCCGCCTGCACCGGGCTGGCGAACCAGGTGAAGTTGGAGACTTTGGCCGCCACTTCGGGGCGCAGGAGGTAGTTGATAAAGACCTCGGCCGTGTACTTGTTCGGCGCGTTCTTGGGGATGCAGAGGTTATCCGCCCAGATCGCCGCCCCCTCTTTGGGAATCACGTAACTGACCCGGGGGTCCTCGGCGGCCACCATGAAGTATTCGCCGCTCCAGCCCTGGCCGATGACGGTATTCCCGGTGGTCAGGAGGTCCTCGAACTGTTCGCTGTCGTAGGTGGCGACCCAGGCCTTCTGGCGGAGGAGGATCTGTTTGGCCTCCTCGAGTTGCTGGGGGTCGGTGCTGTTCAGGGAGTAGCCCAGGTATTTGAGGGCGGCGCCGATGACCTCGCGGGGGTCGTTCAACATGCTCATCTTGCCGTAAAAGGGCCGGGCCAGTTCGGGGTCGAAGAGGTAGCCCCAACTGTCGGGGGTCTGGGTGATGACTTCGTTGTTGTAGCCGATGCCGGTGGTGCCCCACTGGTAGGGAATGCAGTGGGCGTTCCCCGGATCGTAGGGCGGGTCCTGGAAGATGGGGTAGAGGTTGCTGCGGTTGGGGATGTTCGCGAGGTCCAGGGTGGCCAGGAGGTCCTGCTTGATCATGATGTCCACCATATAGTCCGAGGGCACGATGATGTCATAACCGCCGGCCCCGGCCTGGAGTTTGGCCAGGAGGTCCTCGTTGCTGGCAAAGGTGTCCTCGATCACCCGGACGCCAAACTCCTGCTCAAAGTCGGCGTAGATCTGAGGGTCGATATACTCGGACCAGTTGAAGACGTGCAATTCGGCGGCCAGTTGGGGTTTGGGGGAAGGGGTGGGAACGGCCGTCGGCAACGCGGGAGGCGTGCAGCCGAGAAGCAGGATGAGCAGACCCAGGAAAACAACCTTGCGCATAGGCTTCCTCCTTTTTCAAAGGCTACTCCGCTGCGCTCTGTAGCGCACTGCTACCACGCCCGATAACGTACTGCGAACAGCCGCTTCGTTCACCTCCTTCGTTGCAAAACAAGCGAAAGGACGACCAAGATCATCGCCGCTCCGAGCATGAGGGAGGAGAGGGCGTTGACGTCGGGGCTGATGCCCTTTTTCACCAGGCCGTAGACGCGAATCGGCAGGGTGGTGGCCCCCGGACCGGTGGTGAAGAAGGTGATCACGTAGTCGTCCAGGGAGAGGGTAAAGGCCAGGAGGGCCCCGGCGATGATGCCCGGAGCCAGGAGCGGCAGGGTGATGCGGCGGAAGGTCTGCCAGCCGTTGGCCCCCAGGTCCTGGGCGGCTTCCTCCAGGGTGGTATCCATGCCGGCCAATCGGGCACGCACGATCACGGCCACGTAGGAGATGTTGAAGGCGGCGTGGGAAATAATCACCGTGGGCAGGCCCAGAGGGACGCAGGCCGTGACGAAGAAGAGGACCAGCATAAAGCCCATGGCGATTTCCGGGATGATGATGGGCAGGTAGATGAGGGCTTCGAAGGCCAGCCGGCCCGGGAAGCGCCGTCGCTCCATCACCAGGGCCAGCAAGGTGCCGATGGCGGTGGAGATGGCCGTCGAGGCCAGGGCCACGATGAGGGAATTGCGCAGGGCCTGGCCGGTGGCCGCGTCCTGGAAGAGTTTGGCATACCAGTCCAGGGTGAATCCCCGCCAGACGGAGAGGGAGTGCCGGGTGTTGTTGAAGGAAAAGACCACCAGGAGGACGATGGGGGCGTAGAGGAACAGGTACATCCAGACGGCGTTGGCGGCCAGCAGGCCATGGGCCAGGCGACGAAGGGAGAAGGCCCGCAGGGAAATCTTCCTGCGCCGTGCCAGCGACGCTTCCATTTCCTAAAGCCTCCGCCCCACCCGGAAGTAGATGAGGGTGCCCACGAGCATGACCAGCATCAACATAAAGGAAAGGGCCGAGCCGAAGGGCCAGTCGCGGGTGGTGAGGAACTGGCGGGTGATGAGGGTGCCGATCATCTCGGTCTTGCCGCCGCCCAGGATATCCGGGGTGATGTAGGCCCCCAGGGAGGGGATAAAGACCAGGATGGCCCCGGCCACCACCCCGGGCATGCTGAGCGGGAAGACCACCCGGAGAAAGGCCCGCAGGTCGTTGGCATAGAGGTCCTTGGCCGCCTCCACCAGGGAAAAGTCGATGCGCTCGATGGCGGCGTAACAGGGCAGGGCCATATCGGTGATCCAGCCGTAGACCAGGCCGACGATCACGGCGAACTCGGTGTAGAGGAGGGGCAGGGGCTGGGCCGTGGCCTGGACCAGCGGGGAGAAGAGGCCGCCCAGGTTCTGTTGCAACCAGAGGAAGAGGGAGTGCAGGGAACCGGTCCAGAAGGAGTTGATCAGCCCCTCGCCGCTCAGGAGCATCTCCCAGGCGTAGGTGCGCACGACAAAGTTGGTCCAGAAGGGAATCATCAGGAGGAGGAGCAGCGCGTTGCGCCAGCGGGGCGGCCGGCGGGCGATGAAGTAGGCCAGGGGATAGCCGAAGAGGAAGCAGAAGAAGGTGGTGGCGGCGGCGATGTAAAGGGAGCGGAGCACGATGCCCAGGTAGCCCACGTCGAAGATACGGGCATAGTTCTCCCAGTTGAAGGCCCACTCCACCTCTCCGTAGACGCCCCGGCGGAGGAAACTATAGATCAGGACGATCATCAGGGGGGCGGTGAAAAAGACCAGCAGCCAGAAGGCCCCGGGAAAGAGGAGGCGCAGGGTGGTCCCGCCCAGGAGGAAGAGGAGAAGGAGGGAGAGGAAGAATTCCAGGGCGGCGTAGAGATTGCCCTGGGCCAGCAGGGTCAGGACGCCCCAGGCCAGACCTCCCAGGGCGGCCCGAAGGAGTCCCCAGCGGCGGATGCGCCTTCCGCCCCATCCGAGGGCCACGGCCAGGGCCGCATCTACCGCCGCCAGGAGCAGGTGGAGGGGGTAGAGAGGCGGCGTGAGGGCCAGGGAGCAGGCGTTGTAGAAGCCGGCCCCGGCGATAAAGTCGGCGCGGATGGCCAGGGGGCAGAAGTAGGGGAAGCCGGCCACCAGGAGGGCGTTCAGCAACAGGAGGCCGGCGGCGATTCGCTCCACCGTCCCCCCGGCCGACCTTTTCCTCGGAAGTTGCACGGCCGCGCCCATCTCCGTCCTCCGGCTAATCCAGCAGGAGCAGCGTGCTCTCCGGCGGCCAGGCCACCCAGACCGGGTCCTGCCCGCCGTAATAGGCCGAGGATTCGGCGGACGAGACGATGTTCTGCTGGCGCACCATCAGCAGAGAACCCTCCTCCAGGCGTATCCGGAAATGGGTCTCGGTGCCCACGTAGATGGCCTCTTCCACCCGGCCGGGGAAGGCGTTGAAGAGCATGGGGGGCGCTTCCCGGAGCAGGCGAATCTTCTCCGGCCTCACGGCCACGGTCACCGGGCGTCCCGGGACGAGTTCCCCCAACAATCCCCGCCGGGTCAGGAGGCTGTCCGGGCCGGCCGTCGCCCGCACCAGCAACTTCTCGCCCACCAGGACGGCGACGTATTCGGCATCCCGCTCCACGACCCGCCCCTCCAGGAAGTTGCTTTCCCCAATGAAATCGGCCACGAAGCGGCAGTTGGGACGCTCGTAGATTTCGGTGGGCGTGCCGATTTGAAGCACCCTCCCCTGGTGCATGACGGCGATGCGGTTGGACATGGTCAGGGCCTCGCCCTGGTCGTGGGTGACGTAGACGAAGGTGATGCCGACCTGCTGCTGGAGTTTCTTGAGTTCCAGTTGCATCTCCTTGCGCATCTTCAGGTCCAGCGCGCCCAGCGGCTCGTCCAGGAGGAGCACCGAGGGGCGGTTGACCAGGGCGCGGGCCAGGGCCACCCGTTGCTGTTGCCCGCCGGAGAGTTGGGAGGGCCGGCGGTGTCCCAGGCCGGAGAGGTGCACCATCTCCAGCGCCTCCTGGACCCGGCGGCGAATCTCCGGCCGGGGGACCCGCTTCATCTCCAGTCCGAAGGCGATGTTCCGCTCCACCGACATATGGGGGAAGAGGGCATAGTTCTGAAAGACCATGTTGGTGCGGCGGCGGAAGGGCGGGGTGTCGCCCATATACTCGCCCTGGATGTAGATTTCCCCCGAGGTGGGAAACTCGAAGCCGGCGATCATCCGCAGGGTGGTGGTCTTGCCGCAGCCGGAGGGCCCCAGGAGGGCGAAGAACTCGCCGTTGGCGATCTGCAGGGAGACATTGTCCACGGCGACGACTTCGTCGAAGCGCTTGGTCACGTTGCGCAATTCGACGGCGGGATGATCCTGCACTGCCATGCCACACTCCGTATGGCTGCTTATCTCCGTCTCTTCCACAGCCGCACGGCCAGCACGTTGAGATACAGCCAGGAAGGAACAGCCACGGCCAGCCCCACGGCATCTGCCAGTCGAATGCTATGTTGTTCGTTGATGTAGAGCAACAGCGGCCCCTCCCAAGCCGTAGGAACGACCCCAATGATCAGCAAGCCGACAAGCACAAGGGCAGCGGCCCCCAAACCCTTTCTGATCATCTCCATGTCCCTATCCCTCGGTCAAAGCCTTTTTCACGGCATCCTCAAAGTACTCCAGCGTGCGGTCGATCTCCTCGTCGCTGTGGGAGTAGCACAGGAACCACGGTTCCCGGTCGTCGGGGTCGGGGATGGCCCCGTTCTCCACCAGGTGGAAGACGATGCGCCTGTAGAGGGCCTCGTCGCAGTGGGCAAAGTCGCGGAAGTCGCGGGGGTCTTCCTGCTCGGTGAGGAGGATGCCGAACATGGCCCCGGGGCCGCAGATGACGTGGGGGAGGCCGGCCCGACGCAACACCTCGCTCAGCCCCTTTTGCAACCGCCGGCCGCGCTCGTCAATGGTGCGCAGGATGGAACCGTCCTCCAGAAGTTCCAGCGTGGCCTCGGCCGCCGCCATGCCGACGATGTTGCCGCAATAGGTGCCGGCGTGGGTGGCCCCCTGCACGACCACTTCCATGATCTCCTTCTTGCCGGCGACGGCGGCCACGGGGAAGCCGTTGCCCATGGCCTTGGCATAGGCCGCCAGGTCGGCCCGCACCCCAAAGTACTCCTGAGCGCCGCCGGGGGCGATGCGGAAGCCGGTCTTGACCTCGTCGAAGATGAGGACGATGCCGTACTCGGTGCAGAGCCGGCGGAGGTGCTCCAGGAAGCCCGGCCGGGGCATGATGGAGCCGGCGTTGCCCAGAATCGGCTCGACGATGACGGCGGCCAGGTCGGGCCAGGAGCGCCGCACGGTCTCCTCCAGGAGGTCAAAGTCGTTGAAGGGGAGGGTGAGGATGAGGCCGTGCAGGGCGCGGGGGATGCCCGAACCCACCGGCTGGGGAACCGGGCTGCGCCGATGGCCCAGGGCCTCCAGACGGGCCGTGGCCGTGGTGAAGAGGAGGTAGTCATGCACCCCGTGGTACTGCCCCTCGAACTTGAGCACCTTTTCCCGCCCGGTATAGGCCCGGGCGATCCGCAGCGCGGCCATCGTGGCCTCGGTGCCGGAGTTGGCAAAGCGCACCATCTCCATCCCGGTCATCCGCACGATACGCTCGGCCAGGCCGACCTCCAGGGGCGTGGGATGGGGGAAAGAGGTCCCCCCGGCGATGGCCTCGGCCACCCGCCGCACGACCGGCTCGTAGCCGTGTCCCAGGATGACCGGGCCAAAGCCCAACTGGTAGTCGATGTACTCCTTGCCGTCGGGGTCCCACACGTGGGAACCTTTTCCCCGGCTCAGCGGAAAGGTCTTTTCCCCCCAGTTGCGGAAGTTGGAGGTCACGCCGCCGGGCAACACCTTCCGGGCACGGGCCATGAGTTCCTGAGACCGTGGACCAGGCATGGTTTCCTCCTCCTCTGTTTTCAGCCAGCGAGACCGAACCGGATACCCGTATTATACCACCTTTTCCTCCATTTTGCAAGTCCCCCCCTTGACAATCCGAACGTTCTATGGTATAATTCTTTCCGAAATAGCGTTTTTCCAATAAAAAATTTCCGAAAACGACGCTTTTCCGGAAGCAGGCGGCAGAGGTAGATCTCGGCAACAGGGCGATAGTCCGGCATTCCCAGGAGGTCGATGTGGAATACGGGACGCTCAGGAACTATATCGGCGGCGCGTGGGTACCTTCGTCCTCGGCCGAGGCGCTGGAGGTACACAACCCGGCCACCGGGGAGGTGATCGCCCGGGTGCCCCTGTCCACGCCGGAGGAAGTCCACCGGGCGGTGGCGGCGGCGAAGGAGGCGTTCCCGGAGTGGCGGGAGACGCCTCCGGCGGTCCGGGCGCGCTATATGTTCCGGCTCAAGGCGCTGATGGAGGAGCATTTCGAGGAGTTGGCCCGCACGGTGACCACCGAGCACGGAAAGATTCTGGACGAGGCCCGGGGGGAGGTGCGGCGGGCCATCGAAAATGTGGAAGTGGCGGCCGGCATCCCCTCCCTGCTGATGGGCTACAACGCCGAGGACGTGGCCTCGGGCATCGACGAGGAGTGCGTGTTGCAGCCGCTGGGCGTCTTCTGCTGTGTGGCCCCCTTCAACTTCCCGGCCATGGTGCCTTTCTGGTTCCTGCCCTATGCCGTGGCCTGCGGCAACACCTACATCGTCAAGCCCTCCGAGGTCTGCCCGATCAGCCAGAACCGGCTCTTTGAACTCCTGGAGGCGGCCGAGTTCCCTCCGGGGGTGGTCAACCTGGTGAACGGGTCCAAAGGGGTGGTGGACGCCCTCCTTTCCCATCCCGATGTGGTCGGCGTCTCCTTCGTCGGCTCGACCCCGGTGGGGCGCTACATCTACGCCACGGCCGCCGCCCACGGCAAGCGCGCCCAGTGCCAGGCCGGGGCCAAGAACGCCCTGGTGGTGCTGCCCGACGCCCCGTTGGGACCGACGGTCTCGGCCATCCTGACCTCGGCCTTTGGCACGGCCGGCCAGCGCTGCCTGGCCGGCGCGCTCGTCCTGGCCGTCGGGGAAGTCTATGAGCCGCTCAAGGAGCGCCTGGTGGAGGCCGCCTCCCGCCTCAAGGTCGGCAACGGCCTGGACGAGACGGTGCAGATGGGCCCGGTGGTCAGCCGGAAGGCGCTGGAGCGCATCCACGGCTACATCGAAAAGGGCCTGGAGGAAGGCGCCGTCCTCCTCCTGGACGGAAGGAAGGTGCGGGTGGAGGGATACCCCGGCGGGTATTTCATCGGCCCGACCCTCTTCGACCGGGTGCGCCCGGAGATGACCATCGCCCGGGAGGAGATCTTCGGCCCAGTGCTGGGCCTGATTCCGGTGGCCGACTTTGAGGAAGCGCTGCGCATCATCGAGGACCTGCCCTACGGCAACGCCGCCTCGCTCTTTACCTCCAGCGGCAGGTACGCCCGGGAATTCAAGTATCGCGTCCGCTGCGGCAACATCGGCATCAATATCGGCATCGCCGCACCGGTCGCCACCTTCCCCTTCGCCGGGATGAAGCGGTCGTTCTTCGGCGACCTGCACGGCCAGGGGCGGGACGCCATCCAGTTCTTCACCGACCGGAAAGTGGTGATCACGCGCTGGTTCTGAAGACGGTTACACGTTACACGTTACACGTTGCACGTTGCACGTTGGCACGTTACACGTTCGCATGTTCATCTGCGGGAGGCAGGATGGAACTCAACACCTTCGGGGCCATTTTGGGCTTTGCCATCGAGTGGGAAAAACGGGCAGCCGCTTTCTATGAGGCCGGGGCGCGGAATCGGCCGCTTTCCCTTTTCCTGGAACTGGCCCAGGAGGCACGCCGGCGGCTGCGCCGGCTGGAACAGGCCCGCCAGGAGGGAGTAGCGGAGATGATTCTGGAGCCGATTCACGGCCTGGATGGGGAAGCCTATCGGCTGGACTTTTCCCCGGAGACGGAGGAGGCCGTCCTGCTCCAGCAGGCCCGGCGGCTGGAGGAAACGGCGGCCCGTTTCTATCAGGATGCGGCCTCCCGGATGCCCATTCGGGAGGTGGCCCGTCTTCTGCAGGGCCTGGCCCAGGAGAACGTGAAGCGGCGGGAGCGCCTGGACATCGGCGCGTTGACGCGTTGACACGTTGCACGTTGGCGATGGAGGAAGGTATGTTCGGTTTCTTCGGTCGGGCGTTGTGGATCGATTTGAACAGCCGGACCTGGACGGTCGAGGAGATTCCGGAGCAGGTCCTGGCCCAGTACCTGGGCGGCAAGGGCTTGGCGGCGTATCTGCTCCTGGAACATGCCCCGCCGGGGGTCGATGCGCTGGCTCCGGAGAACCCGCTGATCGTCGCCACCGGGCCGGCCAGCGCGAGCGGCCTTCCCCCGGCCAGCCGCTACGGGCTTTTCTCGAAATCCCCCCAGACCGGCATCTTTGCCGAATCCTACGCCGGCGGGCATGTGGCCCCCCGCATCAAGGCCACCGGCTACGATGCCATCGTCCTGCGGGGGGCAAGCGAGCAGCCGACCTTCCTGGAGGTCTCCGACGAAGGCGTCGTCTTCCACGACGCCCGGCCTTTCTGGGGGCTGGATGCCTACGAGGCCGAGGCCGCCCTGGAGCAGGCCGTCGGGAAGGAAGCCGGGGCCATCGTCATCGGGCCGGCCGGGGAGAAGGAGGTGGCCTTTGCCTGTGTGGGCAACGACCGGGGCCGGCAGGCCGGCCGCACCGGACTGGGGGCCGTCCTGGGCTCCAAGCGCGTCAAGGGCCTGGTCTTCCACGGCCGGGCCGAGTGTCCCCTTTTCGACCCGGCCGGCGTCCGCGCCTACGCCCGTTCCCTCCTGGAGAAAGGCCGGGAGGACCCGGTCACCCGCAACTACCGCACCTACGGCACGCCGATGGTCGTGGCCATCGCCAACCGGGCCGGAGCCTTTCCCTCCTACTACTGGTCGGCCGGGACGGTGCCCCATTGGGAGCGCCTGAGCGCCGAAACGCTCCTGGAGCGCTTCCACCCGCGCCCCAAGGCCTGCTTCGGCTGCTTCTTCGCCTGCGGCAAGGTGACCACCGTGCCCGACGGCCCCTACGCCGGCCTGACGGTGGAGGGGCCGGAATATGAGACCATCTATGCCTTCGGCGGCCTGTGCGGCGTGGAGGACCTGGCCGAAATCCTCTACCTGAACGACCTCTGCGACCGGCTGGGGCTGGATACGATCACCGCCGGAAACGTGGCCGGGCTGGCCATCGAGGCCTCCCGGCGGGGCCGGCTGGAGATGAAATTGGACTATGGGGACGTGGAAGGCATCGCCGGCCTCCTGCGGCAGGTGGCCGGCCGGGAGGGGGTGGGCGAAATCTTCAGCCGGGGCGTCCGGGCGGCGGCCCACGCCCTGGGCCTGGAGGAACTGGCCGTCCACGTCAAGGGGCTGGAGCCGGCCGGCTACGACCCCCGCGCCCTCAAGGGCATGGGGCTGGCCTATGCCGTCTCCGACCGGGGCGCCTGCCACCTGCGGGCCACCGTCTACAAGGCCGAGTTCGCCGGCTGGGTCGACCGGACCACCGCCGAAGGCAAGGCCGCCCTGGTCCTGGACTTTGAGGACCGCCACACCATCTTTGACACGCTCATCTTCTGCCGCTTCTACCGCGATATGATCGGCTGGGAGGAACTGCCCACCGTCATCCGCCTGCTCACCGGGCTGGAAATGGACAAGGCCGGATTGCAGGCCCTCTCCGGGCGCATCGCCAACGCCATCCGCCGCTATAACCTGCGCGAGGGGCTTTCCCCGGCCGACGACACCCTCCCCGCCCGTCTCCTCCGGGAAGCCCTTCCCCCCGGAGGCGACCGCCTGACCGAGGAGGAACTGCGGCGCATGGTGGGCGAGTACTATGCCCTCCGGGGATGGGGATGACGGCTGGGGCCGGTGCGGACGCGCCGGCAGGAGGTCGGCCGATGGGCAAAGTGAACGCGCTGGATGTGGCCATCGTGGACCTGCTCATGGAGGATGGCCGCCTGTCCTGTGCCGAAATCGCCCGGCGCATCGGCGGCGTCTCTGAACGGGCCGTCCGCTACCGCATCGCCCGGCTGGTGCGGGAGGGGGTGATTCGCGTCCTGGCCATCCCGAACCCCAAAGCGCTGGGCTTCCCGGTGGTGGCCGACGTGATGATCGAGGTGGAGCCCGGCCACATCCAGGAGGTGGCCGGGAAACTGCGCGAGTACGAATGCGTGAGTTACGTGGCCTGTTCCACCGGCGACCGCGACGTGAGCATCCAGGTTGTGGCCCGCGATAACGCCGAACTGTACCGCTTTGTAACCGACGTGGTGGGCAAGGTGCCCGGCGTGCGCCGGACGGAGACCTACCTTGTGCCGGTGATTTTGAAGGATGTCTACGAGTGGCGGATTCCCCGGGAATGTGTGACCCCGGAGAAAGGAGGGTAGAACGGGACCGTTCCGGTGAGGTGGACCCTTCTGGCTCGGTCCAGGCAACCTGAGCGTGAGGAGGTGTGGAGATGACCGAGAAAGTGTTTGCCCGAAAGGCCAGCGGCCTGGTGCGCGGGCTATCGCTTCTGGATGCCTTCGGCGTCGGCTTCATGAACCAGGGGCTGACCCCCAGCATGTGGGTGATGATCAGCCTGGGCCTGGGGGTCTATGCCGGGGGGAACCTCATCCTGGCCACCATCATCTCGGCGGTCATGTGCGGCATCGGCTTCTCCCTGGTCTGGGGCATCCTGGGCGGCAGCATGCCGCGCAGCGGCGGCGAGTACATCTACAACTCGCGCATCCTGCATCCTCTGGTGGGCATCGCCGAGAGTTTCGGCAACGCCTTCGTCTGGGTGATGTGGATCTTTGTCCTGGCCCCCTGGACGGTGGATCCGGGGATGACCATGATGTTCCAGTTCCTGGGCCGGCCGGACATCGCCGAGTGGCTGACCCAGCCCTGGGTCCTGTTCGCCTTCTCTACCCTGGTCAGCCTGATCGGCATGCTCTTCCTGATCTTCGGCATCCGGGTCTTTGCCACCGCCCAGAAGGTCGTCATGTTCCTGGGCATCCTGGGCTGCGCGGTCATCCTCCTGGTCTTTACCTTCACCTCGGCCGGCGGCTTCCGGGCGGCCTGGGACCGCATGGCGGCGCAGGCCGAACCGGCCGAGGCCGATTTCAGCACCATGGCCGAAGATGCCGGCGTGGATATGGCCGACAGCGAGGCGGTGGCCTATTACCTCCAGGCGCAACTCCTGGGCCGCACGCCGGTGGAGGATATCGTAGCCCCCGATGGCACCGTCATCGTCAAGGCCGGGAGCGAGATCACCGCGGATGACGTGGCCGCGCTGACGAAACTGGCCAATGCGGAGGGCGTTCCGGTTACGGTGCGGGTGCAGCCGCTGACCTACGATGCCTTCCTGAAGGCGGTGAGCCTGGTGATGGATCAGGCGGAAGGCCGGCCGCTGCCCAACACCTGGAACTGGGTGGATACCCTGGGAGTGATGGTGGCCGGTTCCTGGCTCTTTGCCTACTCCTACTGCATCACCTTCATCGCCGGCGAGGTCAAGCGCCCGGACAAGAGCATCATCCTGGGCAACCTCTTTGCCATCCTGGTCCCGGCCTTTTTCATGCTCTGGCTGGCCATCGTCCTCTATAACACGGTCGGCTTCCAGTTCCTCTCCGCCACCGCCTATGTGGACAACACCTGGGGCAACGCCTTCCTGGGCCTGCCCTTCTCCTGGTCGCCCCAGTTCGTCGGCCTGGCCGCTGTCGTCACCCAACACCCGGCCCTGATCGTCCTGATGGCCGGTTCCTTCGTCCTCTTCAGCCTGTGGTGGGTGGCCCTTTCCTACATGGCCTTCCCGCGCATCCTCTTCGCCTGGGGCATGGACCGGGTGGGGCCGCGCTGGTTCACCGACATCCACCCGCGCTGGGGGACGCCGGTCTGGACCCATCTTCTCTGCTTTGCCCTGGGGGAAATCGGCATCCTCCTCTACGCCTTCTGGCAGAACCCGATGACCGGCCTTTCGGTGACCGGGATGGAGATCGTCTCCGTCTTCGGCGTCACGGCCATCGCCGCCGCCCTCTTCCCCTTTATCCGGAAGGTCCGCAACATCTGGGAGGCCTCGCCCTACCGCAAGTGGAACATCCTGAAGATCCCGGTGGTGACCATCGGCGCCGTGGTCAACCTGGCCTACCTGGCCATCCTCTTTGTCTTCTTCTTCCTGATGCCCTACTTCGGCGGGGCCGGCCTGGAGGAACTGACCCTGGGTTCGGGGGCCCTGTACCTGGCCGTCTGGGTCGCCGGCATCCTCTGGTACTACTTCTGGAAGTGGTGGAACCGGCGGCAGGCCGGGATCGACATCGGCCTGGCCTATGGCGAATTGCCGCCGGAGTAAGATGGCCCTCCCCCCTAACCCTCCTCTCCCTTCTCCCAACGGGAGAGGGGAGAGGAGGGCAGGGGGAAGGGGTGGGTCAGGAGGTCTGCATGAAGATATTTTTCGTCACCGATATCCACGGCTCCAACGTCTGCTACCGCAAGTTCCTCAACGCGCTCAAAATCTACGGGGTGGATGTCGGCATCCTCCTGGGCGACCTGACCGGGAAGATGCTCATCCCGCTGGTGGAACGGGCCGGCGGCGGCTGGGAGACCACCTTTATGGGCTTTCCCACCGTGGCGGCTAACGAAGAAGAACTGGCCAAGTTGAAGAAGACGATCGAGATGGTCGGCTACTACTGGGTGCATCTGACCCCGGAGGAATTCGCCGCCCTGAAGGCCGACCCGGAGGCCCAGGAGGCCCTCTTCAAGCGTCTGGTGCTGGAACGCCTCCGGGAGTGGATGGCCCTGGCCGACGAACGTCTGGCCGGAAGCGGCATTCCGGTGTACATGGCCCCGGGAAACGACGACTACCTGGAGGTGGACGAGGTCATCGCCGGCTCCCAAGTCATCGTCAACTGCAACGACCGGGTGGTCCGCCTGGGCGAATATGAGATGGCCACCTTTGCCTGGACCAACCCCACCCCCTGGGATACGCCCCGGGAGAAGCCGGATGAGGAACTGGAACCGATGCTGGAGGCCCTCATCGGCCAGATCGAGGATATGCCCAACGCCATCTTCAACTTCCATGCCCCGCCCTACGGCTCCGGCCTGGACCTGGCTCCCGAACTCACGAAAGACCTGGTGCAGGCCGCCGACCGCAAGATGCACGTGGGCAGCCGGGCCGTGGCCAAAATGATTCAGAAGTACCAGCCGCTCCTGGGCCTGCACGGCCATATCCACGAATCGCGCGGCGTGCACAAGATCGGCCGCACCACGGTCATCAACCCGGGCAGCGAGTACTCCGAAGGCCTGCTCAAGGGGGTCATCGTGGTGCTGCACAAGGGCAAAGTCAAGGACTATGTCTTCACCTCCGGGTGAAGGCGGGAGCACACCGATGGCTGAACGCCGATTCCGGTTGCCGAAAGATATCCCTCTGGAAGAATACCCTCCGCCGGAGGTCTTCCTGGACGAAGCCCGCCGGCTGATCGAAGAAGCCCAAAAACAGGGGCTGATTCTGCGGGTCATGGGCCCGATCGCGTTGCACTTTTACTTCCCCCAGCAGGTGGACCTCTACCGCCGGCTGGAACGCCTGGGCGAGCGGGTCTTCACCGACATCGACTATGCCGCCTACGGCAAGCAGCGGGGCAAGATGGTCTCCTTCTTCCAGAAGCAGGGCTATGACTACAACCCCCGCCTGATGATGCTCTACGGCCAGGACCGCCACATCTACTTCGGCGGCCGGGTGCCGATGATCGACATCTTCTATGACCGGCTGAAGATGAACCACACCGTGGACTATCGCGGCCGCCTGGAGTTCCACCCCTACTGCGTCTCCCTGACCGACCTCCTTCTGCAGAAGTTGCAGATCGTCCAGATCAACGAAAAGGACCTGAAGGATTGCCTCTTCCTGCTCCTTATGGCGCCGCTGGCCGAACAGGAGGAGGGGGCCATCAACGTCCGCCACATCGCCCGCCTCCTGGCCGAGGACTGGGGCTTTTACTACACGGCCACGACCAACCTGGGCAAGGTCCAGGCCTACATCCCCCAGACGGCGGCCCTGAGCGCCGAGCAGGGGGAGGTCATCCGGACCAGGGTTCAGGCCCTGCTCCAGGCCATCGAGGCGGCTCCCAAGTCGGGCCGATGGAAGGCCCGGGCGAAGATCGGCCCCAGGAAGGTCTGGTACAACGAGGTTTCGGACTGGGCGTAAAAGCGTTACACGTTGCACGTTGCACGTTACACGCTACACGCTACACGCTACACGTTACACGTTACACGTTACACGTTGGCACGTTACACGTTGGCACGTTACACGTTGCGAGTTGCGCGTCCGAGGAGGTGTGAAAAATGGTACAAGAAGGCTGCTACACCGGCAAGGTGCTGCGGGTGGACCTCACGAGCGGCAGGATTTCGTCCGAGCCGCTCCGCGAGGATTGGGCCCGCGACTTTATCGGCGGCAAGGGGCTGGTCTTCCGCTACCTCTATGCAGAACTCCGGCCCGGAACCGACCCCCTCTCGCCGGAGAACAAGGTGGTGATCTTCCCCGGCCTGCTGGCCGGAACGATCGTGGCCACGACGGCCCGCACCTGCGTTGGCACGCGCTCCCCGCTGACCGGGACGATCCTCGATTCCTACGTCGGGGGCGGCTTCGGGGCCATGCTCCGCTACGCCGGCTGGGACGGCATCCTCATCGCCGGCCGGGCGGAGAAGCCGGTCTACCTCTTCATCGAGGACGAGCGGGTCGAACTGCGCGACGCCTCTCCGGTCTGGGGGAAAGGCATCTGGGAGACGGAGAACTGGCTGGAGGAGCAGGCCGGCCCGGGACGCATCGTGGACCTCACCGCCGGCCCGGCCGGGGAAAACCTGGTCCCCTTCGCCTGCCTGACCTCAGAGGCCTATCGCCAGTGCGGCCGGGGAGGCCTGGGGGCCGTCTTCGGCAGCAAAAACTTGAAGAGCATCGTCGTGCGCGGCAGCGGAGGCGTGCGCGTCCCGAATATGGCCGCCTTCCTGGAGACCTACCGGGGCCTCATGAAGAGCAGCCTCCTCACCGAGGCCAACCTCTGGGCCAACACCGAGGGCACGCCCATGATCGTGGACCCGGCCAACGCGGCCGGCCTCTTCCCCACCCGGGGCTTTACCCAGGGCGAATTCGACGGCAAGGACGGCATCAACTCCGCCGCCGTGCAGGCCGCCCTCATCCGCAAGCGGGCCTGCACCAACTGCCCCCTGGCCTGCGGCCGGCTGACGAGAAGCCGCACCGGTGAGATCCTCGAAGGGCCGGAGTACGAGACCATCGGCCTGGGCGGCGGCAACTGCGGCGTGGGCGACCTCTCGGCCCTGATCGCCTACAACCGCCTCTGCGACAATCTGGGCCTGGACACCATCTCCACCGGCAACGTCATCGGCCTGGCCATGACCATGACCGAGGAGGGCATCCACGACTTCGGCCTGCGCTACGGCGATATCGAGGGCTACCTGCGCACGGTGGAGGACATCGCCTACCGCCGGGGCATCGGGGAAGACCTCTCCCGCGGGGCCCGCTACGTCGCCCGGAAATACGGGGGAGAGGGGGTGGTGCTGGAGATCAAGGGGCTGGAGTTCCCGGCCTATGACCCGCGCGGCGCCTTTGGCATGGGCCTGGCCTATGCCACCTCCGAGCGGGGGGCCTGCCACCTGAGGTCCTTCGTCGTGGCCAACGAATCGCTCTTCAGCACCTTCTACCCCGACTCCTTCCAGGGCAAACCCCAGATGGTCATCAACGACCAAAACCTGAACTCGGTCAAGTGGACGGGCATCTTCTGCGACTTCTGGGCCATCAACGCCCAGGACATCGCCACGCTCTTCTCCGCCGCCACCGGCCGCGCCTTCACCGCCGAGGAGGTGATGCGAATCGGCGAGCGCATCTGGAACGTGGGCCGGCTCTTCAACCTGCGCGAAGGCTTTGGGCGCCAGGACGATATGCCGCCGCGGGCGCTCTTCGAGCGTCCCCTGCGCAACGGCAAGGCGGCCGGCAAGGTCTACACCCGCCAGGCCTACGAGGCCGCCCTGGACGAGTATTACGCCCTGCGCGGCTGGACGCGCGAAGGCGTGCCGACGCCGGAGAAACTGGCCGCCCTGGGGCTGGAACTTTAGGAGGAGGAATGCCATGCCGCTCAAATTCCGTAACGCCCTCTGTACCGGCTGTCATCTGTGCGAACTGGCCTGCTCGGCCCACCACTTCGGGGAATTTGCCCCCGCGCGGGCCCGCATCCGCGCCACGGTCCGTCCCCAGACCGGCGAGGCGAAGGTGATGGCCTGCTTCTCCTGCCCGGAGGCCCCCTGCATCGCCGCCTGTCCCACCGGGGCCATCTCCCGGGCCGGCCCCCGCCAGCCGCTCCAGATCGACCCCCAGAAGTGCAACGGCTGCCAGGCCTGCATCCCGGCCTGTCCCTACGGGGCCATGTACTTTGACCGGAAGACCGCGCAGGCCATCGCCTGCGATATGTGCGGCGGCGAACCGCAGTGCGTGCAGTACTGCTACCCGGAAGCCGTGGTCGTCGCCTGAGCCGTACCGGAGGAATCCCATGTCTGGAAATGGCTACGAAGAGGCCCTGGCCTACTCCCGGCGCTGGCTGGAGATCATCCACAAGCCGGCCCTCTCCGAGGCCGAGGCCAAAGAGGTCATCGAGGAGAGCAAGAGCAACTTTGCCCAACATTTCAACCGGGGCTGGCTCAACTACCGCAAGTCGGTCACCGAGGCCGGCGACTGGGCGGCTACCGAGTGGAGCGGGTCGGGGGCGGTCTTCCGCGACGTCCTGGGCCGCGAGTTCATTGACTGCCTGGGCGGCTACGGCCTCCTGGACCTGGGCTGGTCGCACCCCGAGGTGGTTGCGGCGGTCCAGGCCCAACTGACCTACCGCACCCCGATGCCCAGCCAGGAACTCATCGACCCCCTGCGGGGCGTCCTGGCCCGGCTGATGGCCCTGATCACCCCCGGAGACATCCAGTACTCCTTCTTCGCCGCCAGCGGGACGGAAGCGGTGGAAGGGGCCATCAAACTGGCCAAGATGTACACCCGCAAGCCCGGCTTCATCGCCGCCCTGCGGGGCTTTCACGGCAAGACCATGGGCTCGCTGAGCCTCCTGGGCAAGGCCGACTTCCGCGAGCCGGTGGGCATCCTCTACGGCGGGCCGGTCTATCACGTGCCCTTTGGCGACGCCGATGCCGTGGAGCGCCAACTGGAAACTTGCCGGCAAGTCGGGACGGGCATCGCCGCCGTGGTGATGGAGCCGATTCAGGGCGAGGCCGGGGCGATCGTGCCGCCGGACGACTTCTGGCCGCGCCTGCGGGAACTGACCCGCCACTACGGCGCCCTCCTCATCGCCGATGAGGTGCAGACCGGGATGGGGCGCACCGGGAAACTCTGGGGCGTGGACCACTGGAACGTCGTCCCGGACATCCTGGCGGCGGCCAAGTCGCTCGGCGGCGGGGTGATGCCGGTGAGCGCCTTCTGCTCCACGGCGGAGATCTGGCAGGTGATGATGGAGCCCAACCCCTTCATCCACACCACGACCACCGGCGGGGGGCCGCTGGCCTGCAGCGCGGCCATCGCCGCCATCCACATCACCTTACGCGACCGGCTCTGGGAGCAGGCGGCAGCCAAAGGAGAATATCTCCTGCCCAAACTGAAGGACCTGGCCTCCCGTTACCCCCACATCTTTGACCCCGCCTTCAACGGAGACGGCATCACCGGCAAAGGGTTGCTGATCGGGATGCATTTTCGTCGGCCGGAGGTGGGCTACCGGGTGGCGGCCGGCCTCTTCCGGCGCGGCGTCCTGGTGGCCGGCACGCTCACCAGCGCCCACACCATCCGCATCGAACCGCCGCTGGTCATCACCTACGAGCAACTGGACGCCGTGCTGGAGCGCCTGGCCGACACCCTGGCCGAGGTCGGCCGATCGGTCGGATAAGGAGGCGACGATGGCTTCGCAGGAAAACGTGGCGGCGATGAAGCACCTTTCCCCGGTCTGGCCCCGCTACACCGACATCCTGGCCGAACGGGCCGAGGGGATTTACATCTACGGCGCCGACGGCCGGCGCTATATCGATTTCACCTGCGGCATCGGGGTGACCAACACCGGCCATTGCCATCCCCGGGTAGTGCGGGCGGCCCAGGAGCAGTGCGCCCTGCTCATCCACGGCCAGGCCAACATCGTCTACCACCGGCCGATGCTTCGTCTGGTGGAAGAACTGCGCACCGTGGTCCCGGCCGGCCTGGATACCTTCTTCTTCTCCAACAGCGGGGCGGAGGCGGTGGAGGCGGCGGTGAAACTGGCCCGCCACGCCACCGGCAAGCCCTATGTCATCGTCTTCCAGGGCTCCTTCCACGGCCGCACCGTGGGCACGATGTCGCTCACCACCTCCAAGACGATCTACCGCCTGCGCTACCAGCCGCTCATGCCCGGCGTGGTCGTCGCCCCCTACCCCTATGCCTACCGCTACGGCTGGACGCCGGAGGAAACGGCCCGCTTCTGCCTGCGGGAACTGCGCCACCTCCTGGTCACCCAGTGCGACCCCTCGGAGACGGCGGCGATTCTGGTCGAGCCGGTCCTGGGCGAGGGCGGCTATGTGGTCCCGCCGGCCGGGTTCCTGCCGGGGCTGCGCGCCATCGCCGATGAGCACGGGTTGCTCCTCATCGCCGACGAGGTGCAGAGCGGCTTCGGCCGGACCGGCCGCTGGTTTGCCATCGAGCATTTCGGCGTCGTCCCCGACATCATGGTGATGGCCAAAGGGCTGGCCTCCGGCTTTCCGCTGAGCGGCATCGCCGCCCGGCGGGAGCTCATGGAGCGTTGGGTGCCCGGCACCCACGGCGGCACCTACGGCGGCAACGCCGTGGCCTGCGCCGCCGCCGTGGCCACCATCCAGGTGATGCGGGAGGAAGGCCTGATCGAAAACAGCGCCCGGCAGGGGGCCTTTCTCCTGGAACGGCTACGGGAGGTTCAGAAGCGGCATCCGCGCATCGGGGATGTGCGCGGGCTGGGGCTGATGGTGGGGGTCGAATTCACCGCCCCGGACGGCACCCCGGACAAGCCCACGGCCAAGGCCGTGGTCCGGGCCTGTCTGGAACGCGGCCTGATCCTCCTCACCTGCGGCCCCCTGGACAACACCATCCGCTGGATTCCCCCGCTCATCGTCACCCGGGAACAACTGGAGGAGGCGCTGGAAATCTTTGAGCAGGCGTTGGCGGCAGTCGAGGCCGGCCTGTAGCCCGGCGTTCGGGCCTTCCGGAAGGACGCCGGCCGGGGCATTTGAATATCGTAAGCCGACATAGCGTAGCAGACCATTTGAACCCTCTGCTTCGCCTGCACCCGCCTTCCCACCGCCGGCTGGCGCGCGATGGGGCCGATGGAAATCGTCCTCCCTTTAGGCGTCGGCCTACGCCGACGCTCTCCCACCCCAGGCCGGCCGCCAAGGAAACCCCGACCGCGCCTTCTTGGACCTCCTGAGGCTCCTACTCTACCACTTTTCCCCTCGCCGGCCTCTTCTGCACCTTCCGGCGAACCGTCGGGGCCGGCCTGCCCGTCGCCTTTCCTTTGCCCCGGGCCGACGCCTTCTCCCCCTCGGGG
>Ga0078972_1002371_pt2 | contig 53338 bp, 46 predicted proteins | sample YelNatPaOPGAMG01_FD_67568 | JGI IMG/M metagenome (GOLD analysis project Ga0078972, IMG submission 67568) | Hot spring thermophilic microbial communities from Obsidian Pool, Yellowstone National Park, USA - OP-RAMG-01 (SPADES assembly) (version 2) | ecosystem: Environmental > Aquatic > Thermal... | reverse complement strand
ATTTGCACTTCCATTTCGCCTTCCATCGCGGGATTGGGGTCAAGGATTCTCCTGGATCACCAGCCCTACGCTCTTGTCGAGGATCTTGAAGGCGCTTTGCACCCTCCCCGTGACGGTGCGCTCCTGGCCCTCGGCGGGCAGGGCGCCGGAGGTGGTCACGGTGATCTCACCCGAGCCGTCGTCGAGCGTGAAGAAACCTTCCGTCATGAAGGGCAGCTTGGTGACCGAAGTGACCTTGCCTCGCACCGTCACGGTCTTGTTTTCGAATCGGTCGGGGTGGGCCTTGATATCGGCGATCTTGACCGGCAGCAGCGAGCAGGCCGAGAGGAGCAGGAAGAGCAAGGCGGCCGTGCCCGAGATCGGGCGCTGGTGGCGGGAAGCCATGGGGTATCCTCCTTGTGGGCATCTTAACCGAGCCGGCGGCGGGCGTCCACGGAGCGAAGGAGATGAGGGATGAGGGATGATAGATGAGGGGCGGCGGACGGGGACAGGGGACAAGGGACAGGGGACAAGGGACAGGGGACAAGGGACAGGGGACAAGGGACAAAGAACCGGTCACCGTAGTCATTCCAAATCCCAAACCAAAAATTTCAGCCTTCTCCGTGCCTCACTGCCTCTGTGGTGTCTTTTTTCCCTTCGTCTGCTTGACATGGCCCATCCAGCGGGTGTATAAACTGGCTACTTAAAGGAGCCGTTCATGGCCAGTCGCCTCTCCGCCGCTTTTCCGATCCTCCATCACCATCACGGGATCTCTGCGGCCGGAGGGTGCGGGCCCGCTGTGTGACGGCGGTCCACGCGGCAGAAGCAGAGCCCTCCGGAGACGGAGGGCTTTTTTGTTGTCCTGAGGAGCCCGATATGGCCGGACGATCGCTGGAGATGAGGGTGCTGCAACTGGGGAGCGAGGCGGAGGTGTCCGCGACGCTTGCCTTCCTTCGGACGGAGGCGGCGACGCCTTCCGCCGTGGCCGATTCGGTTCGCCGTACGCTCGCCGAGGTGAGGGAGCGTGGCGACGAGGCCGTGTTGGAGGCCGTGCGCGCCCACGATTGGCCCTGTCCCGACGCGGAGGCCCTGCGAGTTCCCGTGCGGGAACTGGAGGGGGCCGCCCGCTCCCTGCCGGCCGCCCTGCGTGAGGCCCTGAAGGAGGCCGCCCTCTCGATTCGGCGCTTCCACGAGGGGCAGCGCCCCGCCTCCTGCGCCCCGCTGGAGGCCGGAGGCCTGCGCGCCGGCGTGAGGACGCTCCCCCTAGGCTCTGTCGGGCTGTACGTTCCGGGTGGGAGGGCGGCCTACCCCTCGACTCTTCTGATGCTGGCCATCCCCGCCCAGATCGCCGGCGTGGGGCGCATCGCGGTGGCCTCGCCCGCCAGGCCGGAGGGCCTGCCCAACCGCGCGGTGCTGGCCGCCGCCGCCCTCCTCGGGCTGGAGGAGGTCTACGCCGTGGGCGGTGCGGCGGCCGTCGCGGCCCTGGCCTTCGGCACCCCGTCCATCCCGCCCGTGGACAAGATCCTCGGCCCAGGCAACGCCTACGTGGCCGAGGCCAAGCGCCAGCTCTTCGGCTGGGTGGGCATAGACGCCATCGCGGGCCCCACCGAACTCGTCATCCTCTCCGACGGCTCCTCGCCCGCAGCCTGGGTGGCCGCCGATCTCCTGGCCCAGGCGGAGCACGACGCCGCGGCCTCGGCCATCCTCCTGACCACCGATCCGGAGGAGCCCGAGCGGGTCCTCGGCGAGCTCGAGCGCCGCCTGGAATCCTCTCCCCGCGAGGCCATCCAGCGGGAGAGCCTGAAGGCTCGGGGGGCGCTCATCGCGTGTGGCAGCCGTGCCGCGGCCTGCGCGGCCGCCGAATACCTGGCCCCCGAACACCTCAGCGTCCAGGCGCGGGAGCCGGAGGCTTGGGCCGAGGCGGTGCCCTCGGCCGCCGCGGTCTTCCTCGGCCCGTGGGCGCCGGAGGCGGCGGGCGATTACGGCGCCGGCCCCAACCACTCCCTGCCCACGGGAGGAACCGCTCGTTTCTCCTCACCCGTTGGGGTCTGGGACTTTGTGCGGTACCAGTCCTACCTTTCGATGGACCGGCGGGCCTTCGAGGCCAGGTCGGAATGGATGGAACTCCTGGCCGAGGCGGAGGGGCTCTGCGGCCACGCCGCCTCTCTGCGGGTACGGGGAGGCGTGTCATGAGCCGCTTCAGACCCGAGGTGGAGGCCATGGCGGCCTACACCATGCGCGAGGGCGGATTCCCCGTCAAGGTCAACCAGAACGAGGCCCCCTGGGACTGGCCCGCCGAGTTCAAGGAGGAAGCGGCCCGCCTGGTGGAGGCCACGGCTTTTCACCGCTACCCCCCCTTCGACGAGGCGGCCCTGACCGCCGCCCTCGCGGACCGGTGGGGGCTCGAACCGGCCTCGGTGCTGGTGGGCAACGGTTCCAACGAGCTCCTCCAGGCCCTCTTCCTGGCCGCCCTGGGTCCCCGGCGGACGGCGTGCCTGCCGTCACCTTCCTTCGCCCTTTACGGCCAGCTCGCGCTCCTGAGCGGGGCGAGGACCGTGGAGGTGCCCATGGCCCCCGACCTGGCCTACGATCCGTCGGCTTGGCGCGCGGCCGTCCGGCGGGAGAGGCCGGAGGTGCTCCTCCTCTGCTCGCCCAACAATCCCACGGGCACCTGTTTTCCCGCCGGGTCCCTGGAGGTTTTGCTGGACGAGGCCTCCGGCCTCGTGGTGGTGGATGAGGCCTACGCCGAGTTTTCGGGGGAGGAGAGCGCCCGTCGGCTCCTGCCCCGCCGGGAGAACCTGGTGGTTCTGCGGACCTTCTCCAAGGCATGGGCTGGGGCCGGCTTGAGGCTCGGCTATGCGCTGGCGGCGCCTTCCGCCGCCGTCCAGCTCCGCAAGGCCCTCCTGCCCTACAACGTGAGCCCCCTCACGGCGGGCCTGGGCGCTCTCGCTCTTAGGCACGCCGGATGGTTCGAGGAGAGGGTGCGCCGCATCGTGGCGGAGCGGGAGCGCCTGCGCGCGGCCCTGAGGCGCCTTCCCGGGCTCGCCGTCTATCCCTCGGAGGCCAATTTCTTCCTGGTGCGTCTGGCGGGACGCGAGGCCGGCCGGATCCACGCCGAACTGAAGGCGCGAGGGGTGCTGGTCCGCGACGTCTCCCGCTATCCCATGCTGGAGGGCTGCCTGCGCTTGAGCGTGGGGACGCCCGCGGAGAACGAGGCGGTGGTGAAGGCCCTGTCGGAGGTGCTGTCGTGACGCCGGCAAAAGGTTTCGACGCCCTGATCCTCGACATGGACGGCGTCCTCCTGGACACCCGGCGCAGCTTCACCCTGGCGACGCTTCTCTCGGCCCGCGCCTGCGCGGAGCGGCCCGGCCTGGGCGAGGAGTGGACCACGGCCGAGGTAGAGCGGCTGAGGCTGGCGGGCGGCTTCAACAACGACTGGGACGCCGCCGCCGCGCTCTGCCTGCTGGCGCCGCGCAGTCGGCCGGGCCCCCTCTGGAACGCGCTCTGCGAGGAGCTCTCGCAAAGGGGCGGCGGCCCCGGCGCGGTGCGGAGGCTAGTGGGAGATGTGTGCTGGGAGCGGGCCAGGCGGGAGGTGGAGCCCCTCTTCCAGCGCCTCTACGCCGGCCCGAGGGCCTTCGAGCTCTATGGCCTGGAGCCCTCGGAGAGGCGAGGCCTTTACGAGGAGGAGGTTCCCATGGTCACCCCTTGCGAGCTCCTGGAAGCGGGCCTTCCCTTCGGGATCTTCACGGGCCGAACCCGTGAGGAGGCGGAGTTGGCGCTCGATCGCCTCGGGCTCGTCCTGCCGCCGGAGCGGCTGGTGTGCGATTCCGAGCCGCGCTTCCGCAAGCCCGGCCCCGACGGGCTGCTCGTGTTGGCCGAGGCGCTGGGCGCCCGCCGCCCTCTGCACGTGGGCGACACGGTGGACGACCTGCGCTCGGCGCTCGCCGCGCGGGCGGCCGGTCTCGCGGTGCGCTTCGCGGGCGTGGCCCCCGATGGCGGCGAGGCGGAGCGAAGGCTTTGCGCCGAAGGGGCCGATGCCGTGCGGTCTTCTCTTCGCGACGTCTTGATCTGGATGAAGGAGGAAGAACGATGATGCGCAGAACCGGAGAAACCCTCGTGGAGGTGGAGTGGAGGGCCCGCGGGAAGGGTCCCGCCCGTGTGGAGACGGGCATCGGTTTCCTGGACCACATGCTCGAATCGTGGGCCTTTCACGGAGGCTTCGGACTGCGGCTGAAGGCGGAGGGGGATCTCCGGGTAGATGCCCACCACACCGCCGAGGACGTGGCCCTGGCCCTCGGCGAGGCCATGGACGAGGCGCTGGGCGACCGCGCGGGCCTCCACCGCTTCGGTTGGGCCTATGCCCCGCTGGACGAGGCGCTGGCCCGTGCGGTCGTGGACCTGGTGCGCCGCCCCCACTGCGAACTGGCCCTCCCGCCGCTGCCACCCATGATCGGCCAGCTTCCCTCCGAGATGGTGCCGCACCTCTTCCGCTCCCTGGCCACGGCCGGCCGCTTCACTCTCCACTTGGACGTGTTGCGGGCCGAGAACGGCCACCACGCCGTGGAGGCGGCCTTCAAGGCGCTCGCCCTGGCCATGGCCCAGGCGCTGGCCGTGAAGGGCAGGAGCGCCCGCAGCACGAAGGGAGTGCTCTGATGGTCACCATCATCGACACCGGCACGGGCAACCTGCGCTCGCTCCGCAATGCCCTCTCGGCCCTGGGGCTGGAATCCCGGGTGCTCCAGGAGCCGCCGCGCGAAACCTCGGCCTGCCTTGTTCTGCCCGGGGTGGGCGCCTTCGGCCACGCCGTGGGCGCGCTGGATGAGCGCGGTTGGCGCTCTTACCTGACGCGGGCGGCGGAGGCCGGGAGCCGGATCGTGGGCATCTGCCTGGGCCTCCAGCTCCTCTTCGAGCGCTCGGAGGAGAGTCCCGGGGCCGAGGGGCTCGGATTCATCCGGGGGACGGTGCGGCGCCTGGATGCCTCGGCCGCCAAGGTGCCCCACATCGGCTGGTCGCGCCTGCGCCCCTCGGGAGACGAACCCGTCCCTCTCTGGGCCTACTTCGTCCACTCCTACGCCGTGCGGCCGGAGGAGGCCGGTGTGGTAACCGCGTGGGCCGGCCACCCTGAGCCCTTCCCCGCCGTGGTCCGCCGGGGGAATCTCGCGGGCGTGCAGTTCCACCCGGAAAAGTCTCAGCAGCCGGGCATCGCTTACCTGAAGACCCTCCTGGGAGGCGAGGAATGATCGCCTGGGCCGCCGTGGACGTGCTGGAAGGGCGGGCCGTGCGCCTCAGGCAGGGGCGGCGGGAGACCGCCACGGACTATGGCGAGGCGCTCGAGGCGGTGGCTCGCTGGGCCGAAGCGGGCCTTCGGGCCCTCCACCTGGTGGACCTGGGAGCGGCTTTCGGCGGGGCGCCGTCGCTCGCTCCCCTCCTTCGCTCGGCGTCGGGACGCTGGCCCAAACTGGCGCTTCAGGCGGGAGGAGGAATCGGCTCCGCCGGCGACGCCCTGCGCCTGGCGGAGGCGGGCGCTAGCCGAGTCGTGGCGGGCAGCCTGCTCTTCCGGGACCGGGCCGAGGCGCGGCGGCTGGCCTCGGCGCTGGGGCCGGGACGGTCCGTGGCGGCGCTGGATGTGCGCGCGGGGCGCGTGAAGGTCTCGGGCTGGCGAGCCGACGCGGGAGCGGGCCTGCACGAGGCCATGGCCATGGCGGCAGAGATGGGCTACGGGGAGGTTCTTGTGACGGACATCGAACGGGACGGCGTGATGGCGGGCCCCAACCTGGAGCTCTACGGAGGGCTCCCCGAGGGCGCCGCCTGTATCGCTTCGGGCGGGGTGCGCGACGCCCAGGATCTCCAGCATCTCGCGGCACTCCCAGGTGTGGCCGGGGCCATAGTGGGCCGGGCCTTGTACGAGGGGACGGTGAGGCCGTCGGAACTCGCGGAGTACCAGCCATGAAGCGCGTGATTCCCTGCCTGGACGTCAAGGAGACCGGAGTGGTGAAGGGCGTCCGCTTCGAGGCCCTCCGTCCCGTGGGCGACCCCGTGGAGCTCGCGGCCCGCTACGACGCCGAGGGCGCCGACGAGCTGGTCTTTCTGGACGTGAGCGCCACCGTGGAAGGCCGGCGCCCCCTCCTCTCCATCCTCGAACGGGTGGCCGAGCGGGTCTTCCTGCCGGTCACGGCGGGCGGCGGCGTGGGAAGCGTCACAGCCATGCGGGAAATGCTCATGGCGGGTGCCGACAAGGTGGCGGTGAACTCGGCCGCCGTGGAAAGGCCCGGTCTGCTGGCCGAGGCGGCGGAGCGCTTCGGCTGCCAGTGCGTGGTGCTCGCCGTGGACGTGCGCCGGAGGCCGGGCGGCGGCTGGGAGGTGGTGACTCGGGCCGGGACGCGCCCCACGGGGGTGGACGCCCTTGAGTGGGCGGCGCGCGCCGAAGGGCTCGGCGCCGGGGAACTGCTGGTGACCTCCATGGACGCCGACGGGACGAGGGAGGGGTTCGACTGCGCCCTCTACCGGGCCCTCGCGCGGGCCACCCGTCTTCCCGTGATCGCCTCGGGCGGCGCCGGCTCCCCGGAACACTTCCGCGACGCGCTCGAGGCGGGCGCCGACGCGGTCCTCGCCGCCTCCCTCTTCCACGAGGGCAGCCTTTCCATTCCCGATCTGAAACAGGCCCTCGCTCGGTGGGGCCAGGAGGTGCGGCTGTGAAGCCCGACTTTGACAAGACCCCGCTCGTGCCCGCCGTGGTCCAGGAGGCGCTGACGGGCGAGGTGAGGATGCTCGGCTACATGGACCGGGAGGCCTACGAAAAGACGCGTGAGACCGGGGAGCTCCACCTCCACTCGCGCTCTCGGAACAGGCTCTGGCGCAAGGGGGAGAGCTCGGGTCACCTGCACCGGGTGGTGGGTGTGAGTGCCGACTGCGACGGCGACGCCCTGCTCGTGGCCGTTCGTCCCTCGGGCCCCACCTGCCACACGGGGGCGCCTAGCTGCTTCTTCGAAAGGCTCTGGGGCGCCGCCGGGGCGGGAACCCTACTCCGCCTCGAAGCCACGGTGGCCAGCCGGAAGGCCGAGAGGCCAGAGGGCTCCTACACAGCCGGCCTCTTCTCGGCGGGCACGGCCCGCATCGCTCAGAAGGTGGGCGAGGAGGCCGTGGAGACGGTGGTGGCCGCCCTCGCCCAGGACGGGAAGGCCCTGACGGCCGAGTCGGCCGACCTCCTCTACCACCTGATGGTCCTCTGGGCCGACCGGGGTGTGGCGCTGGCCGATGTGCTGGCGGAACTCGACCGCCGAGCGGGAGGTTCGCGGTGAGCGCCGCGGGAGCCCTGAACCCGGGCCTCTGGACGGGGGACGCCGCGAGGCTTCGCCGCATGGAGCGCACCCTTCTGGACCTCTGGGCCGGAAAGGGCTACGCCGAGGTGATTCCGCCGCTCCTGCTGCCTGAGGTGCCGGTCCGGGCCGCCTCGCCCGAGGCCCTGGCCTCGCGGACCCTCCGCCTGGACGCCAACGGCGAGGGTTCCCTGGCTCTGCGAGCCGACTTCACGGCCGGGGTGGCCCTCATGGCCGCGCGGCGCCTGGAGCGCCTCGACGGGCCGCGGCGCCTCTGCTACGCGGGGACGGTGGCGCGCCGGCCCGCGGCCGACCGCCCCGAGGGGATCGAGACCTTCCAGGCGGGCTGCGAGCGGCTCTCGCCGGAGACCGGGCCGGAGGGCGACGAGGAGGTGGCGCTGCTGGCCGCGGGGAGCCTGGCGGCCCTCGGCATCGAGGACGCCGTTCTGGAATTGGGCCACTGGGGGCTCGTGGGCCCGCTCATGGAGCGCCTGCCTTGGCCGGAGGAGGCCCGCGAGGAGCTGGAGCAGGCGCTCAACCGAAAGAGCAGGCCCGCCCTCGAGTCCCTCATGGAGCGGCACGGGGAGTGCCGGGAGGCGAGGCTCCTCGTGCGCCTCCTCCACCTGGGAGGAAGGCCGGAGGCGGTGGAGGGCCTGGCTCCAGACCTCGATGCGGCCGGGGTCCTGGGCGCGTGGCGGGAGCTCAGGGCCCTCGCGGCCGTGTTGAAGAAGGCCTTTCCGGGACTGCCGGTGCGCCTCGATCCCACCGACGTGCGCCACTGGAGCTACTACACCGGCCTGACGCTCAAGGCCTTCAGCCGGCGCCACCCCTTCGCCCTCCTCTCGGGCGGCCGCTACGATTTCCTCTACCCCGCCCTCGGACGCCCCTTCGGCGCCTGCGGCTTCGCCCTCTACCTGGACAGACTGTTGGAGGCGGGACGGGGCCTGTCGGCCGGGTCAGCCCCGGAAGGAGGTGTGGGATGCCCCGCATCGCGCTGACCAAGGGCCGCCTGCTAGAGCCAGCCCTGGCGTGGCTTTCGGAGAGGGGCTTCGCCAGGCCCGACCTGGCCGGCAGGGCCCTCTGCCTGCCCCTCGGCCGCGGCTGGGAGGCCGTGCTGCTCAAGGGCCCCGACGTGGCCGTCTTCGTCCAGAACGGCGCGGCGGACCTCGGCATCGTGGGTTCGGACGTCCTGGAGGAGGACCGGCCCGACGTCTACGACCTGCGGGGCCTCCCCTTCGGCCGCTGCCGCCTGAGCCTGGCCGCTCCGGTGGGGAGCGAGGCCGTGCCCGGCCAAGCGCCGCTGCGCGTGGCCACCAAGTACCCCCGCACCGCCGAGAGACTCCTCGCCGCCCGCAGCCTCTGGGTGCGCCTCATCCGGGTCACCTCCTCCGTGGAACTGGCGCCCCTGCTCGGACTCTCGGAGGCCATCGTGGATCTCGTGGACACGGGCGGCACCCTGCGCGAGAACGGCCTTCGGGAACTGAGCGTCCTACTCCCCGTCCAAGCCCACCTCATCGCCAACCGCAGCGCCTACCGGTTCCTCCAGGAACCCTGGTGGGAAGAGGAGCCCGGCCCGCCCCCGCCCGGCGGCACGGCGGCTGATCTACCGTAGAAGGCTCCTCCAGAATCCGGCTGGCGAGAGCGCGCATCTCGGAGCTGAAGGTTGTTGGGCCCGAATTCAACGAGAGGTGTACTCCTCTTCGGTGTCGGAAGGCGCCCTCTTCCGTCTTGCTCATTTGCCCTGCCGGTCTCTTGGCTCGCAGGCTTGCATTGAACCCCGCGAGGTTGCATCCTGAACGGCAGGCCGTTGGGCCCAGGGATGGGGAGGAGCCGGTGTTCGATCAGATCAATCCGCTTCTGGAGTTCATGCTGGCGGTGTCGCCCCAGGTGAGCGACCTGAACTTTTCCGTGGGGCGGCCTCCGCAGGTGGAGATCAACGGCGAGCTGCGCGAGGTGCCGATCAAAGGGCTGAAGGCGCTCACGCCCTACCAGACCGAGCAGATGGCCCTCCAGCTCCTGCGGGGGGACCGCCACCTCATCCGTAAGCTCCTCAAGCAGGGCTCCGCCGACCTCTCGCACTCCATCCCCGGCAAGACGCGCTTCCGCGTGAACATCTTCTCGCAGCGGGGCACCTACAGCATCGTGCTCCGAGTGATCCCCAACGGCGTTCCCACCATTGAGGAGCTGGGGCTGCCCCCCCAGCTCAACCAGGTGGCCGAGGAGCGCAACGGCATCGTCCTGCTGACGGGTCCCACGGGCAGCGGCAAATCCACGACCCTCGCGGCGATTATCAACCGAATCAATACGGACAAGGCCTACCACATCGTCACCATCGAGGATCCCATCGAATACCTGCACCGCCACAAGCGCGCCACCATCAACCAGCGCGAGCTGGGCGCCGACGTGCCCTCCTTCGCCCTTGCCCTCCGAGCGGCCCTGCGCCAGGCCCCCAAGGTGATCCTCGTGGGCGAGATGCGGGACCTGGAGACCACGGAGATCGCGCTGGAGGCGGCCGAGACCGGCCACCTCGTGCTCTCCACGCTGCACACCATCGACGCAAGCAAGACCGTGGACCGGATCATAGGCATCTTCCCCAAAAACGAGGAGCAGCAGATCCGGACGCGCTTTTCGCAGACCTTCAAGTGGATCGTCAGCCAGCGGCTGGTGCCGAAGGCCGATGGGTCGGGGCGTTTGGCCGTCTGCGAGATCCTCCGCACGAGCGAGCGCACGAGAGACTACATCCAGCACGGCGAGTCGGAGATGGAGGGCAAGAGCCTCCTGGACGCCATGAACGACGGCGCGCTCGACGGCATGCAAACCTTCGACCAGGAGCTGGAGCGGCTGTGGCGGGAGGGCGTGGTCAGCCGAGAGACGGCCATCTCCTTTGCGACCAACGCGCCGAACCTGGCCCTCAAGATGTCGGGAATCGCCGCCGCCGGGACCGAGACGAGGCACCCGGCCGCCGGCGCGCCTGGAACGGAGGCTTTTCAAAAGGGAGCCCCAGCGGGCAAGCCGGCCACCGGGAAGCCCGCTGGCGCACCGCCGCTCGGGCCCGATTTCGGGGTGGACATCAAGGACCTCATGGAGTAGCTCATGCAGATCGTCTGCCCAGCCTGCAAGAAGGTCCTGTCTGTAGACGAGGCGAAGCTGCCGGCCAAGCCGGTGCTCGTGAAGTGCCCCGCGTGCGGATCGGGAATCACCGTGGGGCCGCCGCCTCCCGCCGCGCAGGCCGCTGCCCCGCCTGCGGCCTCTTCGGAGCCCCCCGCCGGAGCTTCGGCGGAAGGGCAGGCCCAGCCCAATCATTCGGGCATCTCTCCCGGAAGCCCCCAGTGGGAGCGGCTCAAGCGGGAGGTGGCCGCCGAGGTGCTACGCCAACTCGGGCTCACTCCCTCGATGGCCTCCCTGAGCGGTGAGGGCTGGGGAGAAGAGGAGCGCGAGCGGACCGCCTTGATCTGCGAGGACGAGGCGTTGTTTCAGGTGGCCATCTCGGAGGCTTTGCAGCAGCTCGGTCTCCGGGTGGAGCTGGCCGCGTCCAGGGCCGCCGCCCTCTCTGCCCTGGCCCGGCAGCGTTTCGACGTGGTCACGGTGGACAACCGCTTTCCCGACGACAGCGAGGGGGGGTACCAGATCCTGCAGGCCATCAACGCCCTGGCCCCGGAGGTGCGCCGGAAGATGTTCGTGGCCTTCGTCTCGGCGGACCTCTCCACCATGGATACGAGCTCGGCCTTCATCCTGGGGGCCAACCTGACGGTCAGCAAGAGGGACGTCCGCCGCCTCGACAAGATCCTGGCGCAGGGGATCCGCGATCACGAAAGGGCTTACAGGCTCTTCTACCAAGTCGAGGAGGAGCTCCAGAAGCAGGAAGGTTGAGCCCGGGGGATTTGCCCCATGGCCAGGGTCCACCCCCGGGGCGGCCGCGCCGACGGCCGAGTCCGGCAGGCCGCCAGGGCTCCGCAGGGCAGGCCTCGGACCCCCGAAACCACGGCCGATCCGTTTCTTGACGCACTTCCGGGAACTTTATAGAATACCGGCTGCGACTTCTGCACAACGCTCCGGATCTTGACGCAGCGAAGGAGGGGTTATGAAGGCCTACGGACCGCAGGACATCCGAAATGTTGCTCTCATCGGCCACGGAGGAACCGGGAAAACCAGCTTTGCCGCGGCCATGCTCTATACGGCGAAGGCGGTGAACCGATTCGGGAAAGTGGAGGAGGGGACCGCTCCCACCGATTATGAGGAGGACGAGATTCAGCGGAAACTGTCGATCTCCTCGAGCCTCGCCTTCTTGGAGTGGGAGAAGGCCAAGATCAACATCATGGACACCCCTGGTTACGGCAGCTTCATCGCCGATTCCCGGGGCCCCATCCGGGTATCGGACTCGGCCCTCATCTTCGTGAGCGCGGTGTCGGGTGTGGAGGTGATGACGGGCAAGGCGTGGGAGTACGCCGAGGAGTTCAAGGTCCCCCGCATCCTCGTGATCAACAAGATGGACCGCGAGAACGCCTCCTTTGACCGCAGCCTGGCGAGCATTCGAGAGAACTTCGGGCGTCTGGCCGTACCGGTGTTTCTCCCGCTGGGACAGGAGAAGGAGTTCGCCGGCGTCGTGGACCTGGTCAAGGGAAAGGCGCACCGGTACGCTCAGGACGAATCGGGTGCCTACACCGAGGGAGAGGTTCCGGCCCCCATGGCCGAGGAGGTGGCCAAGGCCCGGGCCGAGCTCGTCGAGATGGTGGCCGAGCTGGACGAAAAGCTGATGGAGAAGTACTTCGAGGCGGGCGACCTGACCCCCGAGGAGCTCTCCGCCGCCCTCAAGATCGGCATCGCCCAGGACAAGATCTTCCCCGTTCTCTGCGCCTCAGCCCTCCGCAACATCGGCGTGGCGGACATCATGAGCTTCCTCGTGGAGTTCGCCCCCCCCGCCAACGCGCGCATCTCCTTCCGGGCCACGCCGCTCGGGGGCGGGGAGGAGTTCGATGTTCCCGCCGACGTGGAGGCACCCGCCAGCGCCTTCGTCTTCAAGACCATCTCCGATCCCGCCCAGGGCCGCATCACCATCTTCCGGGTGGTCTCGGGGCGGGTCCCCGCCGACGCCACCTTGATCAACCCCTCCAAGGACGCACCGGAGCGCATGGCGGGCCTCTTCCACCTCAGGGGAAAGGACCACGTGAAGTGCGACGAAGCGCAGGCCGGCGATATCGCGGCCGTCATGAAGCTCAAGGAGACGGTCACGGGCAACACCCTCTGCGCCAAGGAGCGCTTGCTGGTTTTCCCGCCCGTCAAGTACCCCATCCCCGCCATCTCCTTTGCCGTGGAGCCCAAGTCCCGCGGCGATGAAGACAAGATCATGGCGGCTCTCCAGCGTATGGTCGACGAAGACCCCAACCTCACCGTGAGCCGTGACCCGCAGACGCACGAGACGCTGGTGTCCGGGTCGGGCAGCCAGCACGTGGAGGTGGTCGCCGCCCGCGTGCAGCGCCGCTACGGCGTCGAGATGAACATCAAGCAGCCCAAGGTGCCCTACCGCGAGACCATCAAAGGGCGCGCCGAGGTCCACGCGCGGCACAAGAAGCAGACGGGCGGCCACGGGCAGTTCGCCGATATCCAGATCAAGATGGAGCCGCTGCCCCGCGGGGCCGGCTTCGAATTCAAGGACGAGATCTTCGGCGGCGCCGTGCCGCGGAACTTCATCCCGGCGGTGGAAAAGGGAATGCTGGAATCCCTCGATCGCGGCGTCCTGGCGGGCTACCCCGTGGTGGACTTGAGGATTACCCTCTTCGACGGCGGCTTTCACCCCGTGGACTCCTCTGAAATGGCCTTCAAGATCGCGGCCCACATGGGTTTCAAGGAGGCCATGGAGAAGTGCAAGCCCACCCTTCTGGAGCCGGTGATGCTGGTGGAGGTGGTGGTCCCCGAAGAGAACATGGGGGACGTCATGGGCGACCTCAACAGTCGCCGGGGCCGCATCCAGGGGATGTCCCAGAAGGGTGCCAACCAGATCATCAAGGCGCAGGTGCCCCTCGCGGAGATGCTCACCTACGCCTCCACGCTCAAGTCGCTGACCGCCGGCCGGGGAACGTTCAGTATGGAATTCGCCGCCTACGAGGAGGTTCCCGCCCAGATCCAGCAAAAGATCGTGGAGGAGGCCAAGCTGGCCAAGGAAGCGGAGCAGGAATAGGGCTTTCGCGGCCAGAAGGGCAGGATGCCCCGAGAGGAGCGGGATGGTCCGCTCCTCTCTGCCTATCCGCCGCCCGGCCACCCGGGCAAAGGGACGAGAGGGCCGGGCCCCAATCCCGCGATAGAAGGCGAAATGGGAGTGCAAATCCCCATGGATGTTCATGGCCGGCATAACCGCACAATCACCTGCCAAGGGATTGGGGGCATTCGACCCCGGACTGGATCCGGGGGAAAAATGGGCCGAGGGTGGGGTGAGGCTCCGCGGGCCAAGCCCTTGGAGCGGGGAGGGGATGGCCCTCCCCGTTCAGCAGACAAAGCCCTTCCCCCATGTGCCACCCGCGCCGCCGAAGGAAGAACCATTCGATCGCAGAATTCGGGCGGGGATAGGAGGTTGACAGATTGGCCTTATTCCCTGTAATATATATATTTGCTCCGTGTTGCGAGCAGCAAGGAGGTTGCATTGCTGGCCATACGTCTCAAGAGGATCGGAAGGAAGCATCGGCCCTATTACCGCCTCGTCGTCTCCGATAGCAGAAACCGGCCGGGCGGCCAGAACGTGGATGAGGTCGGCGTGTACGACCCCCTGCCGAATCCTTCCGAGGTCAAGGTGAACCTGGAGCGGGTGGACTACTGGCTGAGCCGTGGCGCCAAGCCCTCGGCCAGCGTGGCCAAGCTCATCGCCATTTCCAGGCAGAGCGCGCAGGCCTGATCGGCCGGCGCGGTGACCCGTGCCGCGGCGCCCTCGCGGGCCAACGGCGCGAACCGAGGTCAACTGGTCCCATGGCCCTCACCCCCGTGGCCCGGATCGTGAAGCCCAGAGGGTTCCGCGGACAGGTTTGGGTGACCCGCTACAGGCGAGGTTTCCCCCCTTTCGACCGCGGCAGTGCCGTCTGGATCGCCATGCCGTCGGGGGCGGAGGCCTTTACCGTCGGCGAGTTTTTTGAGTACGCCAAGGGCGAGGTCCTGGCCCTCGTGGGAGTGGACGGCCTGGAGCGGGCCGAAGGGCTGTGCGGGAGGGAGTTGTGTCTTCCCGCCGAGGCGGTGCCTCCCGACGCCGAGGAGACCTTCGATGCGGAGGCCATCGTCGGCTTCGAGGTGGTGGACCGAAGGAGGGGGATCATCGGGAGCGTCGCGGCGGCGGTGGAAGGACCGGCCTATTGGTCCTTCCTTCTGGAGACCCCCGCGGGGGAGGTGGAGATCCCGGCCGTCAAGGGGCTGGGCGTGGTGCTCGAGAAGGATCTCCGCAGGGTTCGGGTGGACCTGCCCGGAGGGTATCCTGGGTTGCCGGGGGAAGACGATGAGGATTGACGTCCTGACCCTATTTCCCGACATGTTTACGGGTTTTTTGGGTCAGTCCATCGTCAAGCGGGCGCTGGAGGCGGGCGTTGCCGACGTCCGCCTGCACAACTTCCGGCGCTTTGCTCAGGACCGGCACCACACGGTGGATGACGCCCCCTTCGGAGGGGGCCCGGGCATGGTTCTCATGGCTGACCCCATCTTCCGGTGCGTGGAACACCTGCGGCAGGAGGTGCCCGAGGCGCCGCTGATCTACCTGAGCCCCAAAGGCGAAGTGCTGACCCAGCGCCTGGCCGGAGAACTGGCTCTTATGCCCTCGCTGATGCTCCTCTGCGGCCGGTACGAAGGGGTGGACCAGCGGGTCGTGGATCACCTGGTGGAGAGGGAGATTTCAGTGGGAGACTACGTTCTCTCGGGCGGTGAACCCGCGGCCATGATCCTGTTGGACGCTTTGATCCGCCTGCTCCCGGGTGCATTGGGAGACGAGGCCTCCACCCAGGAGGAGTCATTCAGCGAAGGCGTTCTGGAGTACCCGCAATACACCCGTCCCGCCGAGTACCGGGGTTGGAGGGTGCCGGAGGTGCTCCTTTCCGGCAATCACGAGCTCATCAGGCGCTGGCGCCGAGAGTCGGCCCGGAGGGAGACGCAGTCGAAACGCCCCGACCTGTTCGGGGCTCAGGTCAGGATGGAGGCTTCTCATGAGTGAGAACATCAAGGCGATCGAGAAACAGGGGCAGCGCGGAGACCTCCCCGTTTTCAAGGCGGGGGACACGGTCCGCGTGCACGTCAAGGTGCGCGAGGGCGAAAAGGAGAGGCTCCAGGTCTTTCAGGGAGTGGTGATCGCCCGCAAGCACGGCGGCCTTCGGGAAACGGTCACGGTCCGGAAGATCAGCGGCGGGATGGGTGTGGAGCGCATCTTCCCCCTCCACAGCCCTATCATCGACAAGATCGAGGTGGTGTCCGAGGGCAAGGTCCGCCGCGCCAAGCTCTACTACCTGCGCGAGCTGAAGGGGAAGAAGGCCCGCATCGAAGAGCTCCGAAGGGATTGAACCGTTCCGGGGAGGCGTCGTTGGCCGACCTGCTCGGGTTCGAAAGGGCCCTGTGGGGCCGGGGGGTCACCCTTGTGGCGGGGGTCGATGAGGCCGGCCGGGGAGCCCTTTTCGGACCCGTGGTGGCCGCGGCCGTGATCCTGGACGCCGAGAAGGACCTCTCGCCCTACGTAGATTCCAAACAGCTCTCCGAGCCCCGCCGCGAGTCGGTTTTCGAGCGGTTGAAGGCCGACGGGCACCTCTACGCGGTGGGGGTGGTTTCAGCGGAAGAGATAGATGCCACCGACATCCTGAGAGCCACCCTGCGGGCCATGACCCTCGCCCTGGATGGGCTTCCGGTGAGACCGGAGCACGTGCTGGTAGACGGCCCCCACCTTCCTGTTTTACCCTGTGACGGTGAAGCGGTGATTCACGGCGATGCGCGTTCGGCCAGCGTGGCGGCGGCCTCGATTGTTGCCAAGGTGACCCGGGACCGGGTCATCCGCTCACTCGATGCTCGCTACCCCGGCTACGGGTTGCGCCGCAACAAGGGGTATGGCACGGTGGAACACATGGGGGCGCTACGAAGCCTCGGCCCGTCCCCGCTCCACCGCAGGAGTTTCCGGGGCGTTGTTTCGGGGGATGCCTGATGCCTTTGGATCGGGCCAAGACCAGGGCCAACGCGGATAAGCTTCTCAGGGCCAACCGCGTCCAAGACGCCATCCGCGAGCTTCAGAAGCTGGCCGAGGATAACCCGAGGGATATCCAGACGCTGAACCAGTTGGGCAACCTCTATCTCCGCTTGGGAAACAAGGCGGCGGCGGTGCCCATGTTTCTGCGCGTGGCGGAGCTCTACAACAAGAGCGGTTTCGCGACGAAGGCCGTGGCCTCCTTGAAGATCGCCACTCGCGAGCAGCCCGACCACCTGGAAGCCTGGGAGATGCTCGCGAACCTCTCGGAGCAGCAGGGATTCACGCGGGAAGCCAGGCTCGCTTTCGAACGCGTGGCAGAACTGGTGACCCAGAGCGGAAACGCTGAGGCCACGGTCCGCGTCCAGAAGAAGATCCTGGAGATCGAGCCCGAGAACCTGAAGGTCAGGATTCAGCTCGGTGATAACCTGATTAAGCTCAACCGCACGGAGGAGGCGGTCAAGGAATACCTCAAGGCGGCCAATCTCTTTCTGGCGCAAGGGCTCGCCAAGGAGGCGGCGAGGCTGTACGAGCGGGCCCTCCAGATCAACCCCGACAACATCCGCCTGCTGGAGAGCTTTGTCAAAAATCTCCTGGCCCGGCATCAGGGGGACCAGGCCCTTCAGATCCTGGAACAGCTCCTGGAGCGCCATCCGGCCTCCGAGGGGTTCCTGCTCCTGAAGGCCGAAGTCCTCACCGATAGGCAAGATTATCCGGCGGCCGAGGCCGTCTGCGGCGCCATCCTGAAGAACCACCCCGGCAGCGTTGCCGCCCGAAGCCGGCTGGTGAGGCTGTATGGTCTCCAGAAGCGGCCGGACGCCGCCTCGGACCTTCTGTCCGAATGGGGGCGCACCTGTGAGCCCGAACGGCTGCCCGAGGTGGAGGCGCTCTACGAGGAACTCCTCAGGTACCTGCCGGAACACCTGCCCACCATGCTGGGCTTCTGCGACCTGCTGAGGCGCAGAGGCGATCATCCGAGGCTCTTGCGGGCTCTCGATGCCTACGTCCAGATGGCCCACCAGGCTGGAGAGCTGGAGTCAGCGAGGAAGGCCCTCCTGGAGCTTGTCCGGCTTGAACCGGGCTCACCCGTTCACCGGGAGCGCCTCAAGATCGTGGAGACCAAGCTCGGAAGACACGCCCCGACCCCCAGGGAAGAGCGGCCAACACCCGTGCCCCTCTCCGCGCCCGCAGGAGTGGTGGCACAAACGGTGGAGGCCCGGGGCGCCGTTGGGCCCGGAGGGGTGGAGCCGGTAGAGGACGCCTCCTCTCCCGAGGAGACGGGTGAGCTGGAGATCGAGATTGACATGGAGGATCTCCCTCTCCCCAAGGCGGAGGTGACCGCCTCCTTCGCCCGCCCGGCGGAGCTGCCCGCGGCCGCGGCGCCAAGTCCTCCCGCCGGAGTGGAGCCGCTCGAACTGGAATCCGAAGAGCCGGCCCTGATCGAGAAGGGGCTCTCAAAACCGACCCTGGATGCCCGGGAAGCCGAGATTATCCGGGAACAGCTCACGGAGGCGGAGGTCTTCCTGAAGTACGGGCTGACGGAGAAGGCCATCGCGGAACTCCAATCCGTCCTGAAGAAACTCCCGGACCACATCCACGCTCACCAGAAGCTCATCGCCATTTACAAGAGCAAAAAGAACACCGCCAAGGCGGTCCGGCAGATCCTCAAACTCGCCCAGGTCTTTCAAGACCAGGGGGAGGGGGAAACCTGCGCCAACCTAGTGGAGGAGGCGCGCGCTCTCGATCCCAACAGCGAGGAGATCCAACGGTTCCTCGAAGGCGCCCTGCCCCGTTCCGCAGAGGCCGCCGGCGTGAGCGCCCTGACCGGCCAGATCGAGGAAGACGCCCGGCAGAAGGTCACCAAGGAGAAGGCGGCAGCCGCCCCATTCCCGGAACTCGACCTGGAGCTTCTCGGGGCCGTCGAGGAGCCCTCCCGCGAGCTGGGCGAGGTGGTCATCTCCCTGGACCAGCCGACGCCGCCAGGCCAGCGGGCGCCGGAGCTCATTCTGGAGGCCGAGCTGGAAGAGCCTCCCCCGGTGGAAATCGAAGCGCATTTCGCGGGTGCCCCGGAGGCGGAGAAGCCGGTCCTGGATGGGAAGGTCCAACCGCTCCTCGAAGAGGCGGTTCCCGCCGGGATGGCGCAGGAACCACCGGAAGAGGAACCCACAGGGGCGCTTGTCTCGGAGGAGACCACGGGGGCCCTTCTGCAGGAGGAGCCGCCTGCGCCCGTCGAGGAATCGATGGCCGTCCAGATCTCCGCCGAGGAGCTGCAGGACCGGTCGGACCTGGCGGAACTGTTGGAGGAGGCGGAGTTCTATTACAGCCAGGAGCTATTCGGAGAGGCCCAGCGTGCGCTTGAGGGACTGCGGGCGAGGTGGCCGCGCGATCCGAGAGTGCTTTCCCTGGTGGACCGCCTGGCGCTCTCCGCACCCGCCGAACTTACGGGATCCGCGAGTGCGCCCCAAGGTCTTCCCTCGGAAGTGGCCGTCTCCACGGCGTCGGCTGGAATCGAAGAGGCGGGGCTCGAGGTGGAACCGGCGGCCCCCTCGGAGGATACCGCGGAACCCGAGCTCTCCCCGGCGCCCGAAGCCGCGGAACCGGTCGCCGGCTCCGAAGGCGGAGAGGGTTCGCTCTCCTCCGAAATGTCGAAGATCTTGAGCACCGTCGGAGCTGCCGAAGCCGAAGAGGGGGATCGGTCCAAAAAGGGCCAAGAGGTGACCACGGGGCGTGGACGGACCAAGCTGAAGGTCTCCCTTCAGGAACTCCTGCCCGAGGAGGTCATCGCCCAAGAAAAGGAGAGCTTCGCCGCCCAGGATCCCAAGAAGGACGAGTACTACGACCTCGCCTCCGAACTCAGCGAAGCGCTGGAAGGGCTCGAAGCCGAGGAGGAGTCCCTCTTCGAGGAGTCGTCCAAGTCCCCGGAGGAGATGTCCTTCGAGGAGGTGTTCGAAGAGTTCAAGAAGGGGGTGGAGCGAAAGGTCAGCGAGGAGGACTCCGCCACCCACTACAACCTGGGCATCGCCTACAAGGAGATGGAGCTCCTCGACGAGGCCATCGGCGAATTTCAGATCGCGGCGCGCTCCCCCCACTACTTCGTCGAGTGCTGTTCCATGCTGGGCATCTGCTTCCGGCAGAAGGGCATGGTGGACCTCGCCGAGAAGTGGTACCGCAAGGGGATCGAGGCGCCGGGGTTCTCCGACCAGGCCTACATCGGTCTCAAGTACGACCTGGCCGAAACCCTCCTGGAGCAGGGGCGAAGTTCCGAGGCCCAGGATCTTTTCCGCGAAGTCTACGCGGTCAACGCCAACTACCGGGACATCAAGGACCGAGTGAAGCCGGTTTCCGGAGCGTCTCCCGCCTCCAGATAGCCACCCTCAAGCGCCCCGCCAGGTCTCGTACGCCCCGGACCCATCGCATTTCCGGATGGAGGCGCCTCAGGGCCGCCGCCCGCCTCGCCTGGGCTACCCCCAATTCGCACAGGAGGCTCCCTCCAGGGCGCAGCGCCCTGGAGGCCCAGCGGCCGGCCTGCCGGTATGGCCCCAGCGGGTCAGGACCGCACCGCAAAGCCTCCTCCGGTTCGAAGCAGCGGACTTCGGGTGGAAGTTCCTCCCACTCCTCGCCGGTGATGTAGGGCGGGTTGCAGAGAACCGCGTCCAACCCTTCGAGGGGCGGCTCCTGGGCCATGTCCCCTGGAAAGAGGCTCACGCCCGGCTCACCCGCTAAGTTGAGACGGCTCCACGCCAGCGCGCGCGGGTCCCTCTCCAGCCCGTAAAGAGCGGCATCCGGGCGTTCCAAAGCCAGGGCCATAAGGACGCATCCCGAGCCCGTTCCGAGCTCGGCCACGCGCGGGCTCGCCTGGGATGCCAGGAGCCGGAGGGCCTCCTCCACGAGGTGCTCCGTCTCGGGACGCGGAATCAGACAGCCGGGCCCCACCTTCACCCTTCGGCCCCAGAACTCTTGAAAACCGCGGATGTACTGGAGGGGTTCCCGGCGCCTCCGCCGTTCCAACAACCCCTGGAGCCCGGCCACTTCAGCACCGCCCAGCGGGCGTTCCGGATGGGCCAGGAGGTACGCCTTGTCCCGTCCCAGCGCGTCGGAGAGAAGGAGCAGGGCGTCCCTGGCCGGGGCGGGAACGCCGGCCGCTCGCAGGGTGGATGCAGCCTCCTGGAGCCACTCCCCCGTGGTCACGATGCGCTCCCTCCCTCCTTGGCGAAAGGCACCCAAAGAACGGCTCGCAAACCAACCGCGAGCCAAAAAAACGGTCCGGGAAGGGGCTCGCGGCGCCGCGCCATCAGCACCCCTTGGAGGCGTCCACCAGTTCGATATGCAGCACCTCGGCGGCCTCGAAGATCCGCTCGTCGCGATAGAATTCGCCGTAGACGATGCGGCGGATGCCTGCCGACGCCAGGAGCTTGAAGCAGGTCCAACAGGGAGAGGCGGTGATGTAGGCCGTGCAGCCGTCCGTGGAGACGCCGTGTTTAGCGGCTTGCACGATGGCGTTGGCCTCGGCGTGGCTGGTCCGCTCGCAGTGGCCGTTGACCATCATGTGGCCCGCCTCGTCGCAGTGGGGAAGGCCCGCCACGGAGCCGTTGTAGCCCGTGGCGATCAGGTACTTGTCCTTGACCAGCACGCAGCCCACGTGTTTCCGGTCGCAGGTGGCCCGGCTGGCCACCTCCTTCGCGATGTCCATGAAGTAGGCGTCCCAAGACTTGCGCATGGAGCCTCCCTTGGTGGGTGGAGGGTGAAGGGTGGAGGGTGCGGAGCGAGCAAGAAGGAACCTACAACGGGACAGTGGCGAATAGGCATCGTGCGCTCCCCTGTGCCGTGCCGTCCATCCTCGTTCACCCCCGGACTTTCCCGGCAGGAAACCCTGGAATCCCGGATGTTCATGCTACCATGAACGACCGGGATGGGGCCGAACCGAGAGGAGAAGGCATGTACGTGGACCTGCACTGCCACCTGCTTCCCGGAGTGGATGACGGGGTAGGCGACTGGGAGGAGTCGGCCCTTTGTCTGGAGGCGGCGCGCCGCGAAAAGGTCTCCGCTCTCTGCGTCACGCCCCACATCGCGCCGCCTCGGTTTCCCAATGCGCCGGCCGTCCTTCAAGAGGCCTTCGAGGCCTGGAGAGGACCGGCGGAAGCCATGGGCTTCACGGTGCACCTGGGGAGCGAAATCGCCTTCCGTCCCCGCCTGCTCTCCGCCTACCAGGCGGGGGAGCTACTCCCCATGGGCGAGGCGGGCCGCTACCTCCTGGTGGAGCTCCCGCTCCTTCTACGCCCTCCCGGGGTGGAGGAGGCCTTCTTTGATCTGCGCCTGGCGGGTGCGGAACCCATTCTGGCCCACCCCGAGCGGTATGCCTACGTGACCCGGGATCCCGGCTGCCTGGCCTCCCTCGCGGCATCCCAAATCCCCTTCCAGCTCACCACCCATAGCCTTGTGGGCTATTTCGGACAGGCCATCCGGCGCGCCGCCCTGGCCCTCCTGGACCGGGGATGGGTCTACCTGCTGGCCTCCGATGCTCACTCGGCCCACGGCCGGGCGCCGCTCTTCCGCGAGGCCGTGCGCGTCGTGGCCCGCCGGTATGGTATCGAGGCTGCCCGCCGGCTCTGCCTCGAGAACCCCCGGCGGGTCCTCTGCGGAAAGCCCCTCCTGCCGGTGGCGGGGCTCCGGACCAAGGGAGGGAGAGGGCGTTGACCCTGCGCGAGAGGGTGCGCGATTTCCTGGCGAACTCTCCGCATCCCTGCACCAGGAGCCAGGTGGCTTCCGGCCTGGGCCTTTCGCCGCGGGAGCGAAAAGCCCTGGAAGGCGTGCTGGAGGCCCTTCGGAGGGAAGGCCTGGTGGAGTGGGTGCACCGGAGATATCGGCCGGCGGGGGGCCGCGGCACCTTCACCGGCCTCTTTCACTCGGCCAGGGGAGGCTTCGGTTTCATCACCCCCGACCGCTCCGGGGCTGAGGGCGACCTCTTCGTACCGGCTAGGGAAACGGGCGGCGCCCTGGAGGGGGACCGGGTGCTGGCCCAGGAGGTTCCAGGGCGGCCGAGAGGCGGGCGCGGCGCTCGTGGCCGGGAGGCTGGCGGCAGGCCGGAGGCGCGGGTCCTGGAGATCGTGGAGAGGAGCGCACGGCCCGTCGTCGGCATCGTCCAGGGCGGCCTGCTGCTTCCCATGGGCAGCTCGCGGGTACCCATCGCGCTTCCCCGTGGCGCGGGCGCGGAAGGCATGGTGGCGAGTGTGGAACTGGAGCCCGGTGGCGGAGCCGCCCCCTCCGCGGGCCTTCGCGTCCTTGGCCCCCTGAACGATCCCCGCACGCCCATTCTAGCGGCCGAAACACGGTTCGGCCTGAGCCGGATCTTCCCCGAAGCGGCCGAGCGGGAGGCCGCAGCCCTACCGGAGGACCCCCAGCCGGCGGATTTTCAGGAAAGGATGGACTTCCGCTCCCTTCCCACGGTCACCATCGATCCCGAGGACGCGAAGGACTTTGACGACGCCCTCTCGGTGCGGAAAGAGAGCGCCGGCTGGCGGCTCTGGGTCCACATCGCCGACGTAAGCCACTACGTCAAGCCAGATTCCGCCCTCGATGCCGAGGCCCGGCGGCGGGGGAACAGCACCTACCTGCCCGGAACGGTCTATCCCATGCTGCCCCACGCTCTTTCGAGCGGCCTCTGCTCCCTCAAGCCCCAGAGGGATCGCCTGACCCTCACTGCGGAGCTGAAGCTGGACGAGAACGGCCGCGTGCGTTTGGCGCGGTTCCACAGGGGGGTCATCCGTTCATCGGCGAGGCTTTCCTACGAGCAGGCCCAGGCCGTCCTGGAGGAGCGGGAGAGCGCCCCGCCCGAGGTGGCGGGCCTGTTGAAAGCGGCGCTCCAGGTATCCCGCAAGCTCTTCCAGCGGCGACTGGCGCTGGGCACCCTGGACCTGGATCTGCCGGAAGCGGACCTTCGATTCGGCCTCTCCGGGCGCGTAGAGGAGGTGCTCCCGTCGGTGCGCCTCGCCTCCCACCGTATCGTGGAGGAGGCCATGCTCGCCTGCAACCGCGCCGTCGCGGCCGAGTGCCTGCGCCTGAAGACCGGCATCCTCTTCAGGGTCCACGACGAGCCCAACGCGGAGAAGCTGGAGGCCCTCCGGCCCCTCCTGAACACGCTCGGGCTTGGAGAGGCGAGTCGGGGGGACCTCTCCGATCCCTTCACCCTCCAGCGCGTGCTCGCCAAGTCCGAAGGTCACAGGGCGGCCAAGCTGGTGGCCTACCTGATCCTGAGGGCCATGGCCCAGGCGCGCTATCACCCGGCGGCGCTGCCCCACTTCGGCCTGGGTTTCGATCACTACTGCCACTTCACCTCCCCCATCCGCCGGTACCCGGACCTGCTGGTGCACCGCAACCTGGCCGGTGCCCTTTGGGGCTCTCCGGCGCCGGGGGCAGACCTAGAGGCCCTCGCGGCCCACTGCTCCGCCACCGAAAGGGCTTCGGACCAGGCCGAGCGGGAGGTGGTGGCTTGGTTCCAGATGGCCTTCCTCGCGGAGCGCTTGGGGGAGAGCTTCGATGCGGTGGTGTTGGGGTTCACGCGCTTCGGCGCGCGGGTGGAGCTGGTGGAGCACCTGATCGAAGGCATCTGCCCTTTCAACGCGGTGGAGGGAGAATTCATCACCGTGGACAGGGACGGCCTCTCGGCTAGGGGGCGCTACTCCGGCGCGGTTCTGACGGTTGGGGATGAGGTCTGTGTGCGGCTCATGCGGGTGGACAGGCTCATGGGCGAAGCCCATTTCCTGCTGGAGGGATGGCCCGCGGAAGGGGGAGGCCGGAGGAAGAAGAGGGCGGGGGGCAGGCGGCTGGGCGATTAGGCTATTGAGAGATTGAGCTATTAAGAGATTGGGCGGTTGGGGGACTGGACTATCGAGGGAGGGGGGTAATCGTCACGTGACGTGCGGTTTGCCACCGGAGGCAAGCGCACGGGTGGGGCGCTTTGTGTATAATAATAGGGAATTCTATGGCAGGCATGCTGGGGCGAGGGGGCCGAAGATGCGCATCAAGAGGCTGAAGATTGACACTTACCGCGAGTACATCCTCTACCTGCGGAGGGACAGCGGCCTCTGCCGCGCGCAAGGTTTCGGTGCCCTCTCGAAGGTGGAGGTCATGGCGGACGGCCGCGGCATCGTGGGGGTCCTGGACGTGGTGGACGAACCCTTCCTGGACTCGGACCAGATCGGCCTGTGCGAGTACGCCTACCAGAAGCTCGGCCTCCCCGAGGGCACGGAGGTGAAGGTGCGCCATCCGGACCCCGTCCGCTCGGTGGAGCTCATCCGCAAGAAGATCCGCGGGGAGGTGCTCGGGCGAGAGGATTACCGGTACATCGTTCAGGACATCGTCTCGAACCGCTACTCTAAGGTCGAGCTGACGGCCTTCGTGGTCTCCACCGCCCAGGGGGCCATGGAGCGGGACGAGATCGTCTACCTCGCCGAGGCCATGGCCTCTACCGGAGAGAGCCTGGAGTGGGGCCGCGAGATGGTGGTGGACAAGCATTGCATCGGCGGCGTCCCGGGCAACCGGACCACCATGGTGGTGGTGCCCATCGTGGCCGCCTACGGCCTCACGATTCCCAAAACCTCCTCGCGGGCCATCACGTCGCCCTCCGGCACGGCGGATACCATGGAGGCCCTGGCGGAGGTCTCCCTGAGCCTGGAGCGACTGAAGGCCATCGTGGAACAGGAGAACGGCTGCCTCGCGTGGGGCGGCTCTTTCGCCCTCTCCCCGGCGGACGACATCATCATTGGAGTGGAGCGTCCCCTGAACATGGACGCACCGGGGCAGATGATCGCCTCCATCCTTTCCAAGAAGAAGGCCGCCGGTTCGACCCACGTGCTCATCGACATCCCCGTGGGGCCCACGGCGAAGGTGGCCAGCTTTACCCAGGCCGTCCAGCTCAGAAAGCTCTTCGAATACGTGGGTGACAGGATGGGCCTCCACGTGGAGGCCTTGCTCACGGACGGCTCCCAGCCCATCGGCCGGGGGGTGGGCCCCGCCCTGGAGGCCCGGGACGTGATGCAGGTGCTCCGGTGCGATCCCGATGCCCCGCGGGACCTGTTCGAGAAGAGCCTGGACCTGGCCGGGCGCATCATCGAGTTTGATCCTGCAGTGCGCGGAGGGAGTGGCAGGGCCACGGCGGAGGAGATCCTGAGGAGCGGGAGGGCCCGCGACAAGATGCTTCGCCTCATCGCCGCCCAGGGGGCCAAGGAGCCCGTGCACCCGGGGCCGCTCGTGAGGGAGGGGCTGGCGCCGCGGACGGGTACCGTGGCCTCCGTCGCCAACCACCTTGTGGCCAAGTGCGCCAAGCTCGCCGGGGCGCCCGTGGACCTGGGTGCGGGATTGGACCTCTTGCGGAAGGCCGGTGAGACGGTACGGGAGGGCGAGCCCCTCTTCCGCCTCCACGCGGAGCACGAGGCTGACCTCGGTTTCGCTTGGGATTACTGGCAGCGGCACCCGGAAATGTTCGTCATCCAGTAGGGAGGACCGCCCGTGGGGCTCGTGGAAACCACCGCCGCGCGCATTCGGAGCCTGGAGATCCAGGGCGCCAACGCCATCGCCAAGGCGGCGCTCGAGTCCCTGGCGGCGGAGTTGTCGACGGAGCCGGGAGCGGACCGCCGCGCCCTGGCCGACCTGCTCGCTGGGGCCCGCCCCAACGAGCCCATGCTGAGAAATCTCCTCGAGCTCTTCCTGTCTAGTGTGGAAGGGGAGGATACCCCTGGCGGGCCGGCGGAGCGGGCCGGAGCGTTGCTGGAGCAGGTCCGCCGGGACGAGGAGGCCCTGGCCCGCGTCGGGGCGGACCTGGTGAGCGACGGCATGACGGTTTTCACCCATTGCCACTCCACCTCGGCGGTCTCGGTGCTCAAGGAGGCCCGGCGGCAGGGGAAGCGCTTCACGGTGCTGAACACCGAAACCCGGCCCCGGTTCCAGGGTCGCATCACGGCCGCGGAGTTGGCGCGGGAGGGTATCGAGGTGCGGCATATGGTGGACGCGGCCGCCAAGTACGCGCTGGACGGGGCCGACCTCTTCCTCTTCGGCGCCGATGCCGTGCTCCCCTCGGGATACCTCATCAACAAGGTGGGCACGGGCATCTTCTGCGTGGTGGCCAGCCGGTACGACGTGCCCACCTACTGCGCCACCCTCACGCTCAAGGTGGTGCGGGACCACATCGACGAAGCCGTGGAGCAGCGGGACCCGGAGGAGGTTTGGCCTGACGCGCCGGCGGGGGTCCTGGTCCTGAACCCGGCCTTTGACAAGGTGCACCTCAAATACGTGACCGCTTTCATTACCGAAAGGGGGCTCGTGAAGGATATCCTGGCCCTCTGCCCGCCCGCGCTCCCAGCGCGAGGGTGTTCATAGGAGAAAGGCCATGTCCAGGGAATCGCTTCCCTATCTGGATCTGGGCGGTGCACCACTGGAGGACGACCTGATCTGCCGGTTCCGCGTCGAGCCGGAGGCGGGCACCTCCCTGGAAAAGGCCGCCAACGCTCTGGCCGCCGAGTCTTCCATCGGCACTTGGACCGATGTGGCGACCCTCACTCCCGCCTTGAGGGAGAGGTTGAGGGCGCGCGTTCTCGCCGCGGACGATCGGGGCGTGGTGATCGCCTACGGCGCCATCCTCTTCGAGGGCGGTAACATGGCCCAGCTCTTCTCTTCGGTGGCGGGCAATATCTTCGGGATGAAGGAGGTGAGGAGGCTGCGCCTGGAGGCCGTGCGCTTTCCGAAAACCTTGGCTGCCTCCTTTCCGGGCCCGGCCAAGGGAATTCAGGGCATCCGGGAGGTCCTGGGCGTCTTGGGCCGCCCCCTCGTCGGTACCATCGTGAAGCCAAAGATCGGACTGGATCCCAAGGCCCAAGCCCAGGTGGTCTACGAGGCCATGGCGGCTGGCTGCGACGTGGTCAAGGACGATGAGAACCTCACCTCCCAAGGCTTCTGTCCCTTCGAAGAGCGGCTCCGGGCCTGCCTCGATGCGGCGAAACGCGCGGAGGACGCCACCGGCGAAGCGAAGGGCTACATTCCCAACGTTACCGCCCCCACCGAGGTCATGCTGAGGAGGGCGGGGCTCGTGGCCCACCTCGGCGGCCGTTTCGCCATGGTCGATCTGGTGACGGCCGGCTGGTCGGGGGTCCAGAGCCTCCGCGGGGCGGGCCTGGGGCTGATCCTTCACGGGCATAGGGCCATGCACGCGGCCTTCACGCGCCTACCCGAGCACGGGATCGCCATGGAGGTGATCGCGCGCTCGGCACGCCTCGTAGGCATCGACCAGCTTCACGTGGGAACGGCGGTGGGCAAGATGGAGGGGAGCCGGGAGGAGGTGCTGCGATCGGCGCGGGCCCTGAGGGCCTGGCCCTCCGAGGATGGGACGATGGCCGACGGGCAGGACTGGAGCGGCGTCCTGCCCGCCATGCCCATCGCCTCGGGCGGCCTGCACCCAGGGCACGTTCCGGCCCTGATCGCGCTCTTCGGGCCCGAGGTGATCCTCCAGTTCGGCGGCGGTATCCACGGCCATCCCGGCGGCAGTGCGGCGGGGGCGAAGGCCGTCCGCCAGGCCGTGGAGGCGGTTCTCGCCGGACTGACCCTCGAAGGCGCCTCCTCGTCGTCCCCCGAACTCCGGACGGCCCTTGCCTTCTGGAAAGGGCAAGGATGAACGCCCTCTTCGTTCTCACGCGCGATCCGGACCTTCCTAGAGTCCTTCGGGCGGTCCTCCCCAGGGGCTGGGACCTCCAGGAGAGGGGCACGGTGACGCAGGCCATGGAGTTCCTGTCCGACTGCAAACCGGCCGCCATAGTGGCCGACATGACGCTGGCCGGTCAGTGGGACGGGCTGGCCTTTGTGAGGGCGGCCAGGGGCCGCTTCCCCGATCTTTCTCCCGTGGCCATCGTGGCGGCCGCCAGCGTGGGAGAAGAGCTGGAGTCCCGCGCTCGGGACGCCGGAGTGGCCGTCCTCCTGCCGAGACCCCTGGTCGAGTCCTCGTGCCGGGAGGCCCTGGCCCGCCTCATGGCGGCTGCGGCTCCCGCGCGCATGAGCCTCATCGAGACGCTGGGAGAGGGCTTCGTGGATTTCACGCACCGGAGGGTCGCCGTCCAAACGCAGGACGGTGAACTGCACCTCCTGTTCGGTGAGGGAAGGCTCTGGACGCTGGTCCACCCGCTCTACTGGGAGCGCTACCGGTCGGGCCTATTGGGTGCCGGCCTGGAGTGCGGCGAACAGGGGAAGGACCTGCTGCTCTATCTGGCAGGGCTGGAAGAGAGGCTGGCTCGGTCCATTCCCGTAGCGTCCATCAAAGAGCAAGCGACCCTCTCCTTGCTCGCGTCCCTGCCCTTGCATACTCCGATGCAGTGCCGGTCGGAGTCGGCGGTCATCCCGGAGGGGCTCCTGCCGGTCGAGATTCCGGCCCTGCTGGTGCAGCTGGTCGACCAGCTCCCGGAGGAGGCGCTGGCCGTGCTCAAGCGCCCGGGCGTCAAGGTCGGCCGGGTGGAGGAGGCGCTCCCCGAGGACCTACCCATCCAGCCCCATCACGGTTACCTGCTGCAGCAGTGCCAACAGCCCGTTGCGGTGTCCGATCTGCTCCAGACGGGAATTCTGCCTGCGCGGCAGCTGCTGGGCGGGGTGTATCTGCTCCTCCTGCTCGGCCTCCTCGCCAGCGAGCCAGCCGTGGAGCCGCCCTTCCGGCTGTCCCGCCTGGCGGTCCGCCTCGATGAGGAAAGCGCCCTGATCCAGCGGCAGTCGGAGGCCATCCAGAATCTGGTCCAGGCGTTCAAGGTTCCTGGGATTAGCCCGTACCAGGTGCTCGGTGTCTCTCCGGGCAGTACACCGGCCGATGCCGTGAAGGCGCACGAGGCGATGAAGGCGCGGCTCAGCCCGGCCAATCTGCATCCGGAGGTGTTCAAGAGACACCAGAAGGAGCTCTTCTTTCTGACCGCCAAGATGGGGGAGTCCCTTCTCCTCCTGCAGAACCGCTATCTCGAGGATCGCAAGGCCGAGGTAAGAGCCGAAAGCGCCGAGGCGGAGAGAGGCCCGAATCCGGTGGCCCAGGCCGATACGGCACTCGGGCGGATCTCGGAGAGCCGCCAGCAGGAGGCCCAGCTCAGCCTGCGGCGGGCCATGGATTGCATGGCCCAGGAGCGGTGGCACGATGCCTCCCAGCACCTGAGGTTGGCTCTCTTCCACAACGGTTTTTCGGCACAGGCCCACTACTTGATGGCGAAGATCTACGAGAAGAATACCAACAGCCGGGCCAAGCACATGGCCGAGCGGGAGTTTCAGCGGGCCATCGAGCTGGATCCCCAAGAGATTGAGTACCTGCTGGATCTCGCGGAATTTTACCTGAACAACGGGCTCTTCGCGAGGTGCCGGGCGTTCCTGGACAAGGCCCAGGCCATCAGCCTGAGGGATCCGAGGGCCATCGCCATGCGCAAAAGAATCAAAGAGGTAGATCGCTGATGACGGGTAGGGCGATGGGACAGAACAGGGTAAGCGAACGAGGCGCAGGGAGGAGAAAAAACTTTAACTATTAGATTGGGTTTTAGACCCAACGCTTGACTTTTTTCTACCCGTTCAATACACTTAATTGGAGATTGGGTCTCGTGTGTGAGGGGAGAATAGCGATGCGAAGTCGGATGCCGTATTTCACGCTCATCCTACCCTTCGTGCTGGGACTGGGGTGGGGGGTGGCCGCTGGCGCTCAGCAGGAGAAACCCTCCCAGCCACCCGAGAAGGCCAGCGAGAAACCGGCCGCTCAGCCAGAAAAGCCCGTCGTCTCTCCTGAGATGCTGCTGAAAGCCAAGACCTACAAGGGATCACCGGTTCCTCCCAAGCACCTAGTCAGGGAGCCGGATGGCCACTGGACCCCCTATACCCCTCCGGAAAAGCCGCCCGAGGGCGTCCAGGTGTACACGATCCAGCCCGGCGATACCCTGTCCAAGATCGCCCAGGCCCAGCTGGGAACCTGGCAACTGTGGCCTCAGATCTGGGATCAGAACCCCTACATCAAGGATGCTCATTGGATCTACCCCGGCGACCCTCTCTACATCAAGAAGCCGCAGGTCGTGAGCGAACACGTCCCTTTGGAGCCCCAGCCCCCCCCGCCGAAACCGCCTGAGAAGACCGCCAAGGGAGGCGGGCTGGAGTTGGAAGAGGAGGCCCCCATGCCTCCCGTCTCCTCCGGCGACGTTTACTGTTCGGGCTTCATCACGAAGCACTTCAAGAGGCCGCACCTGACCATCCTCTCATCGCCGGAGCGGGCGCGGGAATCCCTTGCCCAGGGAGACGTCGTGTACCTCAACGAGGGCAAGGACGAAGGGATGCAACCGGGTATGCTCTTCTCTATCCTCGAACCGGGACAGATCGTCAGCCACCCCATCACCGGCAAAAACCTCGGGCGTTACGTCCGCCGGGTGGGCCAGGTCAAGGTGCTGGCCGTCCAGCCGCACGCCAGCATCGCGGAGATTTCCCAATCGTGCGACGAGATCCGCTATGGCGACGTACTGGTTCCCTGGCAGGTCATCCCCATCCCCTGGGACATCCAGCGCAGCCCATCCATCCCGCTGGATCTGCCTCCCAGCACGAAGCCCCAGGGCCGGGTCGTATGGTCGCAGGACCGCATTCAAAACATGGGTGAGAGCCAGATCGTTTACATCGATTTGGGCTCCAGGGAGGGGCTCCTTCCCGGCGACAAACTGTGGTTCTTCCGCTACCCTGGACAGACCGGCACCTTCACGGAAACCACCAGGGACCTCTTCCGCCAGCAGAAAATCGACGTAGGCCCGAGGGACCTCTTCCGAAAGCCGAAGGTGGCCAGGTACGAGGGCCGGCAAGAGTTGGCGGCCAAAGGCGAAACGGTGGTAGCCGGCGTGGAGACGGAGAGCACGTCCGAGAAGGAGCATCAGAGTGACCTCCTGGCCCGGGAGGAGAGACTGCGCAACAGCCAAAATGACGCGGTCAAGGCCATCCGAATGTACCTGGGAGAGGGCGTCGTCTTGACTACGGAAGGCCGTACCGCCTGCGTCAAGATCATCTCCTCCAACTCCTCGATCACCTTCGGGGACAGGGTGCAAATGGAGTAGCTCGAAGGACTTTCATCGAGACGGACCCGGGGGACGGCGCGCCGTCCCCCTTTCTTTTCCTGGCTCCGAGGCATTCGGCGGAGGGGGCAGGCCACTCTATTCATTCGTGCCGCTGGTACGGGTTTTGCTTACTCAAGGCCGTCGGTATAGGAGGATTTTCAACAACGGGTCGTATCATCATAAACGAGGAGGAACAAGATGAAGAAAGTGCTTCTGGTCGCCGCCTTCCTGACTCTGGGCTCCCTGCCCTTTTTCGCCCAGGCTCCCAGCAATCCCTGGTTCTGGGATCTCAACGCCGGCTACAACAACAGCAGCAAGTGGTTGGACAGCGGGTGGAATTATTCGACGCGCCTGGGCTACGCCTTCACGGACAACTTCAAGCTCAACTTCGACTTGGGTTACCTCGAAGGGAAGGTGAAAGACTCTTCCGTTAAGGATCACATCTGGACCTTCATGCTGGCGCCCGAGTACGCCACTTCGTTGACGGAGAGCGATCAGATCTACGGATTCATCGGTGCCGGATTCGCGCGACGGGACTCCTTTTCTTACACGCTCTTTTCGCTGCCCTCGCCTAGCCGTTTCGCTTTCGGAAGCGAGACCAAGTGGGCGGCCGAAGCGGGCGTCGGCTACCGTCACTTCTTCACCAAGAACGTGGGCATCAACCTACAGGCGACCTATACCCACATGGGGTTCAGCGACGTTGATAAGATCGACACCGTGGACGGCCGAATCGGTCTCGCCGTACGGTTCTAAAGCGAAGCCCACGGTCAGGTTGTGACAAGAAGGGGGCCCGGAAGGGCCCCCTGTTCGTTTGGCCGGACGGGCGTCCGGATGTGAGGACGCTCAGAGGCGGGAAAGAAATTCCAGGCCGGGGAGCTTTTCCCCGGCCACGAGCGCCAGGGAGGCGCCGCCTCCCGTGGAAATGTGGTCGATGGAAGAAGCCACGCCGGCCGCGTGCACCGCCGAGACCGAGTCTCCCCCTCCAATCACGCTCACCCCCCCGGATGCAGCGACAGCCTTGGCTAGTTCTATGGTCCCGGTGGAGAAGAGGGGCCGCTCGAAGACCCCCATGGGGCCGTTCCAGAAGAGCGTCCGGCTGGCCAGGGCGACGTCGCTGAATCGCCGGATGGTGCGTGGGCCGATGTCAAAAGCGGCCAACCCCTCGGGCAGGGCATCCGCCTCCACCACCTCGGCCCGATCCGCCTCCACGGTGGCGGCGGCCACATGGTCCACGGGAAGGAGTAGATTGACGTTGTTCTTGACGGCTCGGCCGAGGATGGCCTCGCAGACGGGGGCCAGATCGGGCTCCATGAGGCTTTTCCCCGCAGGGCGACCCTGGGCGGCGAGGAAATTCAGCGCCATGGCGCCACCCACGCAGAGAGAGTCCACCCGGTCGAGGAGCCGCTCCAGGATGGGCACCTTGTCCGATACCTTCGCGCCTCCCAGGAATGCGGCGTAGGGCCGCTCTGGATCGTTCAGCCGCCCTTCGAGGTACTCGAGCTCCCGTTCGAGGAGCAACCCCGCCGCCGCCTGAGGGAAGAGCTGGGCTACTGCGTGGACGGAGACGTGCGCGCGGTGGCATGCCCCGAAGGCGTCATTCACGTAAAGATCGGCGAGGGACCGGAGGGCCTCGGCGAAGGCCTTATCCCCCTTCGTTTCACCGGCTTCGAAGCGCACGTTCTCCAGTAGCAGAATCTCGCCGGACCTTAGCTTCGCGGCTTTAGCAACGGCGTCCGGGCCCACCACGTCTTCGGCCGCCAGCACCGTCCTCCCGGGCAGTAGCTCCGACAGCCGCCGGGCCACCGGGCCCAACGAGAGAGCGGGGACCACCGTTCCCTTGGGGCGCCCGAGGTGGGAACAGGCGATGACCGCCCCGCCCCGGTCCAGGATCGAGGTCAAGGTGGGTAGGACGGCGGTGATGCGTGTCTCATCCTGAATCCGCCCCTCCCGCATGGGGACGTTCAGGTCCACCCGCACCAGAATCTTTCGGCCCCTTACGGGCAGGTCGCGCACCGACAGGTACCTGTTCACGTCTGCCTCCCCTCCAGGTAGGCCAGCAGGTCCACCAGCCGGTGGACGTACCCCCATTCGTTGTCGTACCAGGCGATGAGCCTGACGAGATCCCCCTGCACCTGCAACAGGGGCAGGTCCACCGTCGAAGAGGCGGTGCTCGCCAAGAAATCCTGGGATACCAGCTCCTCCCAGGAGAGAGCGAGAATGCCCTTGAGGCCTCCGTCCGCCGCCTCTTGAAGGCAGTCGGTTACGGCCTCGGGACTCGCCGCCCGTTCCACCTGGAGGGTGATCTCCGTGAGGGAGACGGCCGGTGCCGGAACGCGAACCGCCATCCCGCGGATTCTGCCCTTGAGGTCGGGCAGGACGGCCTCGAGGGCCAGGGAGGCGCTAGTGGTCGTGGGGATCATGTTCAGCGCGCCCGCGCGCGCCCGCCGAAGGTCCTTCTGGGGCGCGTCCACCAGGGTCTGGCCCACGTTGTAGCAGTGGACCGTGTTGAAGAGTACCGAACGGGCAGAGAACCGCTGGTGGAGCACCCACAGGGGTGGGACTACGCAATGGGTGGTGCAGGAAGTGGCGGACAGGAGAACCTCTTCAGGCCGGATCGATTCGTGATTCACCCCGTACACGACCTGACGGTCGGCCTCCTGGCTCGACGCCGTAAGCAGGACGTTGCAGCGGTGCCCCTCCATCGCCCGGCGGCTCTTGAACTTACCCGTGGCCTCCACGACCCACTCGACCCCCCACTCCTCCCAGGGGATGTCGCTGGGCGACGCGCAGTGGTAGAGCGGCATGGTGCGCCCGCCCACGGAAATGCCTTCGGAGACCGCCGTCACCGGGATGTTCCATGGGCCGTAGTAGGAGTCGTGGCGCAGGAGATGAGCCAGGACGGCGCCCTCGGCTACGTCGTTCAGCGCGGTGACCTGAAGCCGGGGGTTGTCCCAGACGGTCTTTAGAAACCCCCGTCCGATCCTTCCGAGCCCGTTGATGCCGATTCGCAAAGTAACCTCCTTGGTTGGTTCCAGAGACGCAGGCTAGAAACCAGCCCTGCACCTTGTATTCATCGGCCCCGCCGACGGAAACGCCGGTGGAACCCAGCTGAGCTGTGAACACCGAGAGGAACGGAGCTAGCGGACCACCACCCTGATGGTGTTCTTGGCCGTGCCGGCGGCGATGGTTACCACGGCCGTTCCCCTCCCCACGCCCGTAGCCGTGCCGTTCGCATCCACCTGCACGATCTTCTCGTTGGACGAGGTGCAGGTGAGCGGGACCGCCTTCATGGGCCGGCCGAGGTCCGAGAGGACCGTGAAATCGAGAGGGGAGGGTTCGCCCAGCCGCACCTCCTGCGTGGACTTGTCCACCTTGACCGCCGCCGGCACCTCGATTTGCACCTTCACTGGGAGGGTCGCCGTGGCCTTCCCTAGGGTGGCCGTAATCACCGTGTCGCCCGTCGAGAGGAGCGTCAGGTTGCCCCTGCCATCCACTGCCGCCACCTGGGGCACCGAGGAGCTGAAGACGATCCCCTCGAGGTCCGCCGGTTCCCCCTGGTCATTCTTGCCCGAAACCAGAAGGGGGACCACGGTGTTGACGGGCCCTACGGAGCCCGAATTCGGCAGGGCCAGTTTGAGAGAGGAGACGATTTTCACGTCCACCCGGGAGGTTCCGGTGGCCTTGCCGCAAGCGGCGCTGATGATCGCCTCTCCGGAACTCTTGGCTTTGACGACGCCGGAGGCGTCCACCTCGGCCACGTCGGGAGCCGAGCTGGCGAAGGTGACCTTGGCCTTGTCCATGGGGCGGCCCTTCTGATCCAGAACCGTGACCAGAAGGTTTTTTCTGCCGCCCTCTTCGCGGAGCACCACGTGGTCGGGCCTGACTTCGACCTTGGTCGGCTTGGAGCAGCCGGCGGCAGCCAAAAGGACCGTGGCCAGAGCCCACCCTCCCCAGAACTTCCCCCTCATTGCCACAACCTCCTTCAAAGGCGCACACCCCCCTCGTCAGCCTCTTGCGCGACCGCCGCTCACGGGCAGCCGGGTTGACCTTACCTCCTGAAATTCTACGCGGATGATCCACCCTGTCAAGGGAAAGCGGGCTCGGCCCGCCGCGGAGCCCGAGCCCTCCATGAAAGCCGTAGCCGGGCTGGCGAGGGAGGGCGAGCAAGGGACAGGGGACAGGGGACAGAGAAGACCCACGGCACGGCCTTCCGGCTCTTCTCGGGATCACCTCATCACCTCATCTCCTCATCTCGGAATCTCGCGGGGAGGCCAGAGGCACATGACGTCGCGGCATGAGGGCCGTCCCCGCTCATGGCCGGCTACCGGCCGCTTTGGTACAATAAACAATAGGAGGATTCATGCGCACCGTCGCCGTCATCCCAGCACGCTACGGCTCCACGCGGTTTCCCGGGAAACCCCTGGCCCCCATCCTCGGCCGGCCCATGATCCGGTGGGTCTGGGAGCGGGCCGCCCGGGCGCGGGGCCTGGAGAGGCTCGTCGTGGCCACCGACGACGCGCGCATCGCCAGTGAAGTGAGGGGCTTTGGGGGCGAGGCCGTGATGACCCCGGCGGACTGTCCCACGGGCTCCGACCGGGTCCAAGCCGCGGTCAGGGAAATGGAGTGCGAGGTGGTTCTCAACCTCCAGGGCGACGAGCCCACCCTCGACCCCTCGGCCTTGGAAGCGCTGCTGGAGCTCATGTCCGAGGATCCTTTATTGCCCATGGGAACGCTCGTAGCGCCGATCCGGAGCCGGGAGGAATTTGGCAACCCCAACGTGGTCAAGGTGGCGTTGGGCGAGGAGGGCCGCTGCCTCTACTTCTCCCGCAGCCCCGTGCCCTTCTGTCGCGAGGTGGCCTTCGAGGCGGCTACCCTCTGGCGGCACGTGGGCATCTACGCCTTCCGCAAGGAGTTCCTGGAGGCCTTCACGAGCTGGCCCCGCGGTACCCTCGAACGCACGGAGAGCCTCGAACAGCTCCGAGCGCTGGAGAGGGGCGTTGTGATCCGGGCCGCCCGGGTCCGGTGGCCGGGCTGCGCCGTGGACTCACCCGAAGACATCCGGGCCGCTGAGGCCTTCCTCCGCACGGAGCGTTCGGATGGTTAACCCTCGGGCCGTCCGGCGGGAGGGGGCATGAAACGGTCTGAACTGGAACGTTACCTGGCTAGCTACCTCAAGGTGGACCTCTACGAGGATGCCTCCCTGAACGGGCTCCAGGTGGAGGGGCGGGAGGAGGTGCGCCGTGTGGCCTTCGCGGTCTCGGCGTGCTCCGAGGCCTTCGATCGGGCGGCGCAGGGCGGGGCCGACGCACTCGTGGTCCACCACGGCCTCCTCTGGAAAGGGGAGGGCGCCAGGCCCGTGGTGGGGCTCTTCCGCCGGCGCCTGGGGCTACTCTTCAAGGCCGAACTCAGCCTCCTCGCCTACCATCTGCCCCTGGACGCCCATCCGGAGGTGGGCAACAATGCCGTGGCGGCGCAGGAGCTGGGCCTCAGGGGGATCATGCCCTTCTGCGACTACAAGGGCTCGGCCATCGGCGTCCGAGGGTCCCTGCCCAATCCCGAGCCGTGGAACGCCTTCCTGGCCCGTCTGGAGGGCTATTACGGGCACAAGGCGCTGGCCATCCCCCCGGCGCGGGGCGAGGTCGAGACGGTGGGCATCGTCTCGGGCGGCGCCGCCCGGGAGGCGGAGCAGGCCGTCGCGCAGGGGCTGGATGCCTACGTCACGGGCGAGCCCTCCGAGCCGGTCACCTACCTCTGCCGGGAGGAGGGGCTCGGATTCGCGGCCCTTGGCCACTACGCCACCGAGAGGGTGGGTATTCTCGCGCTCGCCGCGCACCTGGAAAGAGAGTTGGGCCTCGAGGCGTTCTTTATTGAGGTGGAGAACGAGGCGTAGGCCTCCAGCCGGCAGGGCGGCGGCGCTCCCCCATGCAACCCCTCCATGAACTCCGAACCAGGGAGGAGCAGATGACGGCGGAAACGGGGATCGGGTCGCTCTCCAAGCGGATTCGCGTGGCCAGGGGCGAAGAGAGGGCCGACCTCCTCTTCGTCAACGGCCGGGTCCTTTCTACCTTCACCGGCGAGATCCTGGAGACCACGGTGTCGGTGGCCGAGGGCAGGGTGTGCGCCCTCGGAGGCGGTGAGCGCGAGGCCCGGGAGGTGGTGGACCTGGGCGGAGCCTACTTGGCTCCGGCCTTCACCGACCCGCACATCCACGTGGAATCCTCCATGCTTACGCCGGAGGGCTTCGCCGAGGCGGTGGTGCCGCACGGGACCGGAGCCACGGTGAGCGACCCCCACGAGATCGTGAACGTCCTGGGGCTCGACGGTTACGCCTACATGAGGAGGGCGGCCGAGGGCCTTCCCGTGGACCTCTTCTTCACCCTCCCCTCCTGCGTGCCGGCGACCCACATGGAGACGGCCGGCGCGTCGCTGGAGGCGGCCGACCTGGACGGCGCCATGGGGGCCTACCCGGACGTGGTGGCCCTCTCGGAGATGATGAACTTCCCCGGAGTGATCCACGGGGTTTCCGAGGTTCTCGCCAAGGTGCTCGCGGCCCAGCGCCGGGGCCTCATCGTGGACGGCCACTCTCCCGGCCTGCAGGGGCGCGACCTGGATGCCTACCTGAACGCGGCGATCCTGACGGACCATGAGTGCGGGAGCGCCGAGGAGGCTCTCGCCAAGCTCAGGAGGGGCATGTGGGTGCTCCTGCGCGAGGGCTCCGCGGCGAAGAACCTGGCCTCCCTGGCCCCCGCCGTCACGGCCGGCAACCTTCACCGGGTCTGCATCGCCTCCGACGACCGCCATCCCGACGACCTGGTGCGCGAGGGGCACCTGGACCACGCCCTGCGGGTGGCCGTGCGGGCCGGGCTGGACCCGCTCTGGGCCCTGCGCGCCGTCACGCTCAACCCCGCCACCCTTTACGGCTTCAGGGACCGGGGCGGAATCGGCCCCGGCTTTCGCGCCGATCTGGTGGTGCTGCGGGACCTGCGGGATTTCGAGGTCCTCTCGGTCTACCACGATGGGCTCAAGGTGGCCGAGGGGGGACGCCTGCTGGCCCCCATCGCCCGGAAGGATGCTGCCGGAACCCTCTCCTCGGTCCACCTCCCGCCCGACCTCGAAGAGCGGCTGGGCCGATTCCCCGCCTCCGGCCGCGTGAGGATCATCGGCGTGGAACCGGCGCAGATCACCACGAGGAGCGAGACGGGTGACGCGGCCGATGCGGGGGCCGGTAAGCCGCTCCAGTTCGCCGCCGTGATCGAGCGCCACCGCGGCACCGGCAACGTGGGGCTCGGCTTCGTCTCCGGCTTCGGCCTGAAGGCGGGGGCCTTCGCGAGCACGGTGAGCCACGACAGCCACAACTGCGTGACCATCGGGGTTTCGCCCCGCGAGATGGCGCACGCGGCGAGCGTCGTGGCCGCCGTAGGCGGCGGCTTCGCGGTGGTCCGCGAGGGGCGCGTGCTGGCCACCCTCTCCCTGCCCGTGGCGGGCCTCATGTCCGCCGCCGGGGCCGTCGAGGTGGCCCGCTCCCTCCAGAGGATCCACGAAGCGGCGCGCGAATGCGGCTGTCCGCTCCCCGCCCCCTTCATGACCCTGGCCTTCATCGCCCTTCCGGTGATTCCGAGCCTCAAACTCACGGACAAGGGCCTCGTGGACGTGGAGCGCTTCAGCCTCGTCCCCCTCGAAGCCCCGTGAACACGCCCCAGCTCCCGCGCGGTCTCACCAAACCCTTCATCCTAGGAGACCCCAATCCCGCGATGGAACCGGAACGGAGCCCCCGAATGTTGATGAACATGTGGTTTAGCTCCAATGCTCTTTCACCTGATAAGGGATTGGGTGCCTTTGAGCCGAAGGCGAAAAAGGCGTCCAAGGGTGGGGGTCCCTCCCTCTGGCTTTGCCAGCGGAGGGGGAGGGAATGGCCCTCCCTCTTAATCCATAACTTCGGGTGTGGCACAACCGTCGCCGAAGGCACCCCGCTTGCATCGCGGAATTTCGGAGGAGATTGAACCCTTGAAAAAGCCCACCCTCCTGATTGTCTTCCTCGTGGTTTTCATCGACCTGATGGGGTTTGGCATCGTGATCCCTCTGTTGCCGCTCTACGGCCAGAGGTATCACCCCAGCCCGGCCATGTTCGGCCTGCTCATGGCCGTCTACTCGCTCATGCAATTTCTTTTCGCCCCGGTGCTGGGCAGGCTTTCGGACCGCTTCGGCCGGAGGCCCATCCTGCTCCTCTCCCTCGTGGGATCGGTCCTGGGGTACCTCCTCTTCGGACTCCAGAACTCGCTCGCGCTCCTCTTCCTCTCGCGTGTCGTGGCTGGCGCCATGGGAGCCAACGTCTCCACGGCGCAGGCGGTGATCGCGGATGTCACGCCGCCGGAGAAGCGGGCCCACGGCATGGGATTGGTGGGGGCGGCTTTCGGCCTCGGGTTCATCCTGGGGCCGGCCATCGGGGGGCTGGCGGTCCATCTCGGAGAGCGATGGCCGGGATTCTTGGCGGCGGGGCTCTCCTTCACGGCACTGCTCGTGGCTACCATCTGGCTGCCCGAAACGTGGACCGCGGACAGCAGGGCCGGCCGCGCCTCCCTGCCCCGGCGGGGCTGGTTTTCCACCAAGGCTCTTCGCGATGCCTTAAGCCACCCGCAGATTGGGCTGGTGCTCCTGATCTTCTTCCTTTCCACCTTCGCGTTTGCCAACTTCGAGTCCACCTTCGCGCTCTTCTTGAACCATCGGCTGGACCTGAGCGTCACCCACGTCACCTACCTCTTCGTCTTCATCGGCGTGCTGGCGGCCGTGGTGCAGGGCGGCCTCATTGGAAGGCTTACCAAGGCCTTCGGCGAGCGGCGCCTGGTGGTGGCGGGCACGCTGATCCTGATCCCCTCTTATCTCCTCATGCTCGTGGCGAGCTCCGTGCCCCTGCTCATGGTCTTCCTCATCCCCCTTGCCCTGGGAGCCGGACTCGTGCAGCCCACCCTCTCCTCGCTGGTCTCCAGGCTCTCGTCGGCCGACGAGCAGGGAGGCGTTCTGGGCCTCTATCAGTCCATGTCCTCCCTGGCCCGCATCACGGGGCCCTTCTGGGGCGTCTACGCCTTCGAGAGCATCGGCATGCCGGCGCCCTATCTCACGGCCGCCGCGGTGGTGGCCGTCTCGTGGTTGCTAGCGCTGCTCATGCTGAAGCGCGCGCGCGAGGCCAAGCGGGTGGAGGCACAAGCTCAGGCTGCCGTGGCCGCGGAGGGATGAAGGGCCGGCAGAGAGGGCAGCCGGGCGGTCCCTCTTGCCCGGGATCTCGGCACATACTCACGCGGCGGCCTACCGGCCGGCCGGAGGGTTCTCCCAGGCCCACCAGCGAAGGAGTCAGGGCTCAGGGGGAAATAAAGGCCTCGCCCCGCGGTTGTTGCCCGTGAGGCGGTGCGGGCCGGGGGGTGTATGGAGCGGCCGTGGTCGGCCGCTTCGCTCGGCGTCACCTCCGTCGAACAGGAGAGAGAATGATGAAAAGGACCGTCCGATTCCCGATATTTCTGGCGGCCGCCGCGGCGCTCACCGCCGTGGGTCTGCTCGCGGCGGAGCCCGCCCAGACCTTTCAGATCGACCCGGCCAACTCCTCCGTGGGCTTCAGCATTCGCCATCTGATCTCCAGGGTTCAGGGGCAGTTCAACCAGTTCTCGGGTAGCATCCAGGCCGATCCCAAGGACCCCGCCGCCTCCTCCGTTCAATTCACCATTCAGGCGGCCTCCATCGACACCCACGTGGAGATGCGGGACAAGGATCTGCGCTCGGCCAGCTTCTTCGACGCCGACAAGTATCCGACCATCACCTTCGTGAGCACCAAGATCGTCCCCAAGGGCAAGGATCTCTATGACGTCCACGGCAAGCTGACCATGCACGGCGTCACGAGGGAGCTGGTCCTGCCCGTCGCCTTCACGGGCAAGGTCAAGGACCCGTGGGGCAACGAGCGCATCGGCTTCTCGCTCCACACCGTGCTGGACCGCAAGGACTACGGCATTACCTGGAACAAGGTGCTGGACGACGGAGGCCTGCTCCTGGGCGATGACGTGGAGATCACCATCCACATCGAGGGCGTCCGGAAGCTCGAAGCGCCGCCGAAGGATGCGGCCAAGGCCGGCAAGGCGGGCTGAGGGCCCGCTGACACCGCCCCGAGCGTCCGGGGCCGAGGCGGAGGGCCTTCGCGGCCGGGAGGAGGCTTGGTCTGCCCGCCCCTCTGCCGGGCGGCCAGGCGGCCTCGACCGCCGGCCCCTGCTTGGTGTACGGTGGGAGCAGAAGGAGAGACCATGAGCGACTACAAGGTGCCCAAGGAGCGTGCCAGGGTCCGTCTGGATCTCGGCGCGGCCGGCGTCGTGGATCGCATCCTCTTTCTCTCGCCCTTGGCCCAGACCCACCGCGGCCGGGAGACCGTCAGCGACCTCCTGGGAAGCCCCGAGCCATACCTGCCCGTGCTGGAGGAGGGCAACGGCCTCGTCCTGCTCCGAAAGGACGTCGTACGCTGGGTACGGGTGGAGGAGCCCGCGGAGGTGGAGTGGTACTTCTACGAGGCGAGGCTCGGTGCCCCCACCCACCGGATCCGATGCCACTTCGCGGAGGGCGACCCCCTGGTGGGGATCCTCTACGCCATCGCGCCGGAGGGCGAACAGCGGGTCTCGGACGTGGTCAACCGCGAGACCGGCTTCCTCCCGCTGGAGACGGATAGCGGACTGTACCTCGTCAACTTGAAGTGGGTCACGGCCATCGAAGTGGTGGAGGGGTAGCATGGCGGCCTTCGACAAGATCCTGGAGGCGATGGCGGCGCGCGGGGCGCAATCCCTGGAACTGCAATCGGGAGAGATCCCGCACTTCGTCCTGGAGGGGGGCACGGTGCCCGTTCTCAAGGCCCCCCTCGCCGAACCCCAGCTTCTGGGCTATCTCAAGGAGATGGCCGGCCCGGCGGAGCAGGCTCTCCTGGACACGAAGAGCGTGTGCCGCTTCCTCTACCGAGGCTTCCTCGTTCAGGTGGCCTTTCCAGGCGGCGCGCTCATGGCGCGCGTGACGCCTCAGGAGCACGCCCAACCGGCCCCGCCTCCTCCCGCCGCCGTCCCTCCGCCCGGCCCAAGGCCGGCCTCACCTTCCGCCCACGAGGCTCCCGCTCCCGCGCCTCCCGCCCAGCCAGCCCCCGTCGGCAAGCCCGCGGCCGCCGCTTTCGCCACGGATCCCAGCCGCCCGATCGAAGCTCTCTTCGTGGAGATGGTGGGCCGGGGAGCCTCCGACCTTCACCTCACCACGGGCGAACCGCCCATCCTGAGGATCAGCGGAGAGATCGTAAGGACCGACCACCCCCCCGTCACACCCGAGCAGATGGCCGGGCTGTTGCTGCCCATTTGCCCGGAAAAGAATCGCAAGGAGTACGAGGAGCTCCACGACACGGACTTCGCCTACCACATGGAGGGGCTCGCGCGCTTCCGGTGCAACCTTTTCAGGGACCGCTTCGGCATGGGCGGCGTCTTCCGGCAGATCCCCAGCGAGATCTGGTCCGTCGAGCAGCTGGGCCTCTCCAAGGAGGTGGTGGACCTCTGCTGGCTCAGCAAAGGCTTCGTCGTGGTGACGGGGCCCACGGGCTCGGGCAAGTCCACCACGCTGGCCTCCCTCGTGGATTACATCAACCGGAACCGCACCGACCACATCGTCACCATCGAGGACCCGGTGGAGTTCGTGCATAAAAATAAGCGATGCCTCATCAACCAGCGGGAGGTCGGGACGCACACGCAGAGCTTCAAGCGCGCCCTGCGGGCCGCCCTCCGGGAGGACCCGGACATCGTACTCGTGGGCGAGATGCGCGACCTGGAGACGGTGGCCATCGCCATCGAGACGGCGGAGACGGGCCACCTCGTCTTCGGCACCCTCCACACCAGCACGGCGGCCTCCACGGTGGACCGGATCATCGACCAGTTCCCGGCGGACCGCCAGTCGCAGATCCGCGTCATGCTCTCGGAGACGCTGAAGGGGGTCATCTCCCAGACGCTCTGCAAGAAGGTGGGAGGAGGGCGGGTGGCGGCCTACGAGATCCTGCTCGTGAGCAGCGCCATCGCCAACCTCATCCGCGAGGGCAAGACCTTCCAGATCGCCTCGCTCATGCAGACCCAGCGGGCCGCCGGCAACGTGACCATGAACGACTCGCTGGTGGACCTCGTCAAACGCGGCCTCATCACCCCCGAGGAGGCCTACGTCAAAAGCTCCGACAAGATCGGCCTCAAGGCCGTCTTCGAGCGCCAGAAGATAACCTTGGACCTAAATTAGGGCCGTGCTTGTCCAATAAGAGCGCTTTGCCGGCTCCGAACCACGAGGGGGCTGGGCTGCACCCATAGCACGGCGCCGCGGGCCTTCGGCGAGCGCGGCCGCGCTCCGCCCGTAGACCCAGGCGTGCGGAGCCTCCATCGGAAGGGAGACGAAACGCCCCTGCCACAGGTTGCCTAGCTACTCCTTCTGGAGGCTCACAAGGCGTCCGGCACCTGGGGTGCGCCTCGCCGATCGCTCTCGCGAGCCCCGCGACGCTCTTCGGCACAACCATGAAGGGAACGGGATTCGACGGCATACAGCTCCGCCCAAGGACCCCAATCCGGCGGTGGGAGCCGCCAGGGATCTTGCTGATCGGCATAGCCGCACGGCCACCTGCCCAGGGATGGGGGGCATTCGGCCCCGGACCGGGTCCGGGGAAAATGCGCCAAGGGGGTGAGGCTCCGCTGGCCTTGCCCGCGGAGCGTGAAAGAAAGATCCTCCCCGTTCAGGAGACAAGGCCCTCCCGCGTGTGCCATCTGCGCCGCCGGAGGAAGAGCCGTTCAATTGCGGAATTTGAGAAGGAAGAATGCCTCGGTCGGGGGAATTGGGCTCAGGTGCCGTGTCCCCTGCATTGCCCGCGCGTCAGCCAGTGGGAGCGCGAAGCGCTGAGCAGGCCCCAAGTGGAGATCCAGGAGAGGCTTATCAGCCAGAAGAAGGAGTAGGGGAGGGCCCACTGCCATCCGAACCAGCTCCGGTATCGGATTTGGTAGACGAGGGCCGGTAGGAGGGAGGCGAAGAGGCAGCCAAGAATCATGGCCTTGGCCGCCGGAAGTGGGTCCACGAGCAGTTGTGTTACGAGCCCCAGTTTGAGTACCTCACCGACGGAGAGGCGGAAGAGCTGGAGCGAGCCGAAAAAGCGGATCCACCCGCCCCCCGTGTCGTTGCGGCGGAAGGGATGGAAGATGAAGGCGGCCATAACGAGGCTCTCCCGGACGTTGCTGCGAGCCCAGCGCAGGAGCATCCTTCGGAGCCCGCTGAAGCTGATGGGCATTTTGGTCTTTACCACGGCATCTTTCTGGTAGACCACTCGGTAACCGCTGCGGAGGACGCAGTTGGTGAGGGCGCGATCTTCACCGATGGTGGCGGGAACCCCCATGAAAGTCTGGTTGATCCACGACTCCAGGTGCTCCTCAACGACCTGCGCACGGTAGGCCGAAAGGCAGCCTGGCGTGCAGTAGACCCCGCCGTAAACGCTCTGGCCCGAGCGGATGAAGTCGAAGGCCATGGTAAAGGAGACCTCCATCATACTCGGGATGGCTCCCTCGTGGCAGTTGAGCACCCGGACGTTGCCGGCTACGGCCCCAACCCTCGGGTCGGTTACGAAGGGGCTGACCAGGTGGCGCAGGGTTTCAGGCAAGACCTCCGAATCCGAATCGATGGTCACGTAGACGCTGCCGGTCGCGTGCTGGAAGCCCGCGAGGAGAGCCCGGCGTTTCCCGCCGTTCACGGGTTGCCGCATCACCCGGAGTCGGTTGGAGTACTCTTTCTGTGCCTTGACCATCCAATAATAAGTGTCATCGGTGGAACCGTCGTCCACGCAGATCACCCGCATTTTCCGCGCTGGATAGTGGCTGGCCATGACGGAGCGGATGGTGGTTAGGATTTGGCTCCCCTCGTTGTAGGCTGGGATTATGACGGTGATCGGAGGCAGGTCGTCGTCGGAAACGGGGGCGTAGGCGCGGTAGCGGTAAGCCATCCATATCCGCCACGCAAGCACGCAGAGCGTGAGGATCGCCATGCCCGCGCTCAAGAGGTTCAGGGAGAGGGTGAAGGATCGGATCAGCGAATCGCCGTGCCGCATTTTCACCCAGCTCGACCATAGCAGCACTGCGGCCATGACCGCGGTGATCCTCAGGAGCCAATGGTACATGGTGTTGACGCGCTCCTGCTGCAGGGGCACGGCTCGATGCTCAGGCACCGGTTCCTGGAAGAGGCGGCTGAGGGGATAGCTCACGGGGAGCCCCTTTCGCTATGGTTCATGAGCGGTCCCGCTGGGGCTCTACGCGTTGCCGGTGAGATCGCTTCAAGGGAACAAGGCGTGCGAACCATCGAGATGTCTTTCCTGGCTCTCATGTCGCATCTGCCCATTCCTGAGTGTTATCGAACCCGGCGCCCTGCCTGGTAGCCGGGGCGCTTTCTCTCCGGCTTGCGGCGCCGGGTCTACCCCCATAGACGGATTGCTGCTGGCAAAAGTTTAGAGTGGTCACTCTAGATCGCGAATTCTCCGCCTTCCCGCCCCGAATGGTGCGGCCTTAGCCCACACCGCCGCAAGTATAGTTTGGCCCGCGGATTGGGGTCAAGGCGGGGAACTGGGGTCTCAGGGGAACTGGGGGCAGATCTTCAAATAGCACACACCTGCCTTGCCCAGCAAGAAAGAGCACGACCCGACCAGAATGTGGCATTTCAAGACCTGCCCCCCTGCTCCCCTCTCTACTCTTTCCCGAAGGGCTTCTTCACGACGACCCTCACGCCACCGATGGTCCCGGTGACGGCGTTGCGGATGGCGGACCCCGTCTCGCCGCCGATTTTCTCGGCGGCTTCGATGGCACCCGTGGCCGCCGCTGACGCAGCGTCTTCGGCGGAAAGGCCGATCTCCTTGGCGGCCCCGATCGCCCCCACGACGGTGTTCTTCGCCACGGCCGCCGCGTCCAGCTCAAACTGCGAGGCCCCGAGCACCAGCCCCCTCGAGGTGTCCATGATGGCCGAGGTGAGGCGGCCGCTGGCTTCAGCCGCGCCGCCGATGGCGCCTTTGATGGCGTTCTGGGCCACTAGGCCCGCGTCCGCGCTAACCTCAGCGGCCGCTTTGATGACGCCCCGAGCCGCCTCCGCCGCGGCGCCTTCCGATGAAACGGCAATGTCCCTCGTGCCCTTGATAGTTCCGGCAACTATTCCTTTCGCCGCCAAGGTTACGTCTCCGCCGATCTCGGCGGTCCCTTTCACCGCGTTGTGGGCCGTGTGGTGGATAACGTCAATGCTGACGGACCCGACCTCATCCGCTCCCTTTATGATGCCGACCACCGTGTTCTTCACGACCATCGTCAGGTCCGCGCCCACGCCACCCGCCGCCTGGATGGCTCCCGACATGATGGAGCCCACGGCGACCTCGACATCTTTCACGCTTCCTAAGGCTTTCACGGTCGTGGCGTTGACCACGTCGACGATGCCCACCGACACGTCCCGGGTTCCCTTCAACGCATCGAGCAGGCCGCTCTTGATCCGGTCTCCAATGGTTTTATCCATGATAACACCTCCTTGCCAGCGATTTTAGTGAGGAATTTGGTGCCCTGTCAATCGATAAATCCTCGCCCTACCCCGTCTGGACCGGGCTGGGGGCCTGGGAACCGGGGTCAGATCTTGAAATAACACACACCTGTCTTGCCCAACAAGAAAGAGCACGCCCCGGCCAGAATGTGGCATTTCAAGACCTGCCCCCCGCTCCCCCCGTCTAGCGTCTCGTTCACTTCAACGTGAAATCGACGCGGGAGAGGCCGGCCTTCTTGGCCTCCTCGGAGGCGGCTCCCTGGGCGGCGAGGAAGACTCGCTCGGCGGGGACCTTGCCCGATTTGAGGAGGGCGTCCTTGACGGCCTGGGCACGGGCGAGGGCGAGCTTGCGGAGGTCGTCCTCGGTGACGGTGGTGTGGAGGAGGAGGAGCCGATCCATCTCGTCGTCGGGCAGTTTTTTGACAAGGCCGATGACGGTGCGCGCCTTGGGGAACTTGGCGTGCTTGTAGGCCTCGAAGAGATACTTGGAGTACTCCTCCTTGCTGAGCTGGACGGCGTCCACGGAGGCGGGCGCCTGGCCCTTCTTGAGCAGCTCCTTGAATCTCTGCGCTTTGACCTCCCGCTCGACGAAGACGCGCTTGAGGCCCTCCTTATCCGCCGCCGGGTCAAAGCGGCCCGTGATATCCAGCTTCAGCCCGGGGTGGTCGTAGAGGGCCGTTTCGAGGTGCTCGACCTTCTTCAGGGCGGCGGGGTCGAGGGCCGCGCTGCCGGGGGGGAAGGTGAGGTAGCTGAGGGATTCGCCGTGGCCGAAGAGGTGGCCGAGGAGGGCGAAGGGCGCGGTGGCAGCCTTCACGAGGATGTTCAGGATGATCTTCAGGATGATGGGGCCGATCTTGAATTTGGGGTCGTTGAGGGAGCCGCTCACGGGGATGTTCAGGTTGATGCGACCCTCACGGTCCTTGAGGAGGGCCACGGCCAGCCGGACGGGGAGCTTGGTGGCCTCGGGGCTGTCCACCTTGGAGCCGAAGGTGAACTGGTCCAAGAAGAGGTGGTTCTTGGCATCCAGGTGGTTGTTCTCCACGTGGTAACTCACCTCCATGTTGAGCTTGCCTTTGTCAATGAGGTAGCCCGCGTAGCGGCCCGAGTAGGGCGAGAGCGGGCTCAGCTCCACGTCGGTCACCTTGCCCTTGATGTCGGCGTAGGGAGGCTTGACGAGCGGATTGATCTGCCCCGTCACCTCGATGGGCGCCTGGTGTTCGAGGTGGGCGCTGAGCTTCAGGTCGGCGCGGGTGCCGGGGCGGGAGGATAGGCCCGTGAGGCTGCCCACGACTTCGGTGAGCTTGGCGGAGTAGTTGGGCTTGATGAAGTGGTCGGTGTAGTCGATGGTTCCACCCGAGAGCGTAATGGCTGGGATCTCCACCAGCTCCTTGGGTGCCGTCTCCATGGCGGCGGCCGGCGCGGGAGTGGCGCCCGGGGCCGGAGCCGGGTAGGCCTGCCGCGGCTCTCTGCCCCCCGGCCCGCCGGGTTGAACTCGGGCCATCACGCCCGGCGCACCTCCCGGCTGGACGGGCGGCACGGGGCCGGGCGCGCCCGGCTGGGCGGCAGGCGGCGTGGGGTGGAGCACCTGGAACAGATTCAGCTTGCCCTGGGGGCTGACGATGATGCGGGCGTAGAAGCCGGAGAGGGCCACGGAGGCCATGGTGAGGCTCGGCGGATCGGCTTGGGCCTTGATGCCGCCGAGCTGGAGGGACTTCCAGTTGACGAACTTCTCCAGGCTCACCCGGTCCACCGTGGCCAGGTCGTCCACCTGGGCCTGACCCGAGAAGGAGGCCTGCAGCGGCTTGTCCGCGGGCAGGGACAAGGCGAGCTTCCCCTTGGCGGAGGCGTTCCCGCCCGTGAGGTCGGTGGCTAGATCGCCCGTCAGGTAGGACTCGAAGGGGAGGAGGGCCAGCTTGTCGAGGGTCACGTCCCAGCTCAGCGAGAAGGGCGAGAGGGTGACGGGGCCCGAGAGGGAGAGGTTGCCCGAGGGCTTCATGGCGGCCTGGAGGGTGAGCGAGCCGGCCTGGTTCGGCGCGGTGGAGAGCCCGTGGGCGGTGAGGGTCACGGCTGGAAAGTCGAAGGAGGCCGGCCTGCCGAGGGAGCGGTCCTCGGCGCGCAGGGCGAAGCCCTTCCACGCGAGGGCGCCGAGGGAGACGATCCAGGGGGATCTGGCCGCTGGGGCCGGCGCGGGGGAGGGATCGGCCGCCGGGGCCTGGGCGGGTGCCGGTGCCGAAGAGGTAAGGCGAGCCAGGTCGAGGCTCCCGTCTCCCTCTCGGACGGCGCGCAGGCTTCCGCCCGCGGCCTCCAGCGAGGCGATGGCCGCCTTGGAGGCGGCGGTGTCCAAGCTCAGGCCCGCGGCCGTGGCGGAGGGCAGGTCAAGGAAGTCCGCCTTCTCGCCCGGCAGGCGCAGGCGCAGGCCGGCCGCACTGACGGCGCCCTCCGCGAGCTGGATGGCGTTCGCGCCGCCGGCGGCGGAGAAGGTGTAGTTTCCGGAGAGGCTGAGGCGGCCGTCCTCCACCTCGAAAGGCAGCAGGTCACGGTCATACGGAGCGTAGCGGACGAGGCGGAGCCCCTTCGTCTCGATCCGGCCCTTCGCAATGAGCGGCGAGAAGGCGAGGGTGGCGGAGGCCTTGAGCCCCTCGCCCTGGTCCGTGGTGAGGGCGAGGGCCACCTGGGCGGGGCGCTTTAGGGCCGTGTCGAGGTTCTGCACGGTCAAATCCACGGGGGAGAGGGTCACCTTGAAGGCGGGGCGGACGGTCTCGTCGTCGAAGTGGATCGTGCCCCCGGAGAGGGCCACCTCGCCGAGAAGCACGTTCACGGCGGCCTTGGGGACGGCGGGGGTCTTGGGCGCCGGGGCGGCCGGCGAGGCGGGGCCGAGGCTGGCGAGGTTCCACGCGCCGCGCCGGTCACGGCTCAGGTAGAGCTCGGGGGACTGGAGGCGGATGGAGGTCACGATGCCCCGCAGGGTCAGGAGGTCCACCGAGCCGAGGTCCAAGCCCACCCGCGGCAGTCGCGCCAGGGGAGCGCCGTCTCGCTGGTTGACGACGAGATCGGCGAGGCTGGCCCCGCCGCTGAGGATGAGCTTGCGGCGGCCCCGGACGTCCTCGAGGAAGGTGAGCTTGAGGGCCGTGCTCAGGTGGCCCGACAGCACCTTGAAGCCCAGGTCTGCGGGGAGGTAGGGGAGGTACTTGGCCAGCTCCACCCCGTTGACATCCAAAGACAGAAAGGTCTCGCGGCTGCGGCTGAAGGGTTTGCTCCGCCCGCGCAGCTCGAAGGGCCTGCCGTCCACCTTGGCGCTGAGGGAGGGTTCGGTGTAGATGTTCACGTTGCTCGGCAGGTTGGAGATGAAGGGGATGCCGAGGTTGAGGTCGGTCACCTCGTGGCGCGCGCCCTTGGGACGGTCGTCGAAGCTGATGGAGGCGCCCAGGACCCGGATGTTGTTGAGGGAGTAACGGAGGGGGCGGCCGGAAGTTCTGCGCTTGAGGAGGTCGGAGAAGTTGTAGGAGCCGTCGCGGCGGCGCACGATCGAGAGGCGCAGGCCCTTCAGGACGAGCTCATCGAGGACGGCGCCCCGGTCGGGGATCGAGCGGAGCGAGGCGCCGAGGGTGAGCGAGTCGAAGGAGAGGAAGGGCGAGCCGTCGGGGTTCCGGATGCCGCCGTCCTTCAGCCTGGCGGTGAGGGTGAAGGGGTTGAAGCGAACGGTGCGCACGGTCACCGGCCGGTGCAGCTTCTCGGAGAGGGTGCGGACCAGGTAGCCCTTCAGGAGCGGCGGAACGGCGAAGAAGCCCAGGAGGGCGAAGAGGACCACGGCGCCGGCAAAGCCAAAGAGCAAGCGGCGCACGCGAGGGGCTCGCCATTGGGATCCCAGCCAAGCCAGCGCCCGTTTTCCCGAAGCGACAGCGGAACGAAATCGAGTCATGTTGCCTCCGTATCGTTGAGATTAGTCCGCGCTTCGGTCCGGGGCAACATCATGGCTGTCTTAAACATTTCCAGCAAACCCCCCAAAACGCCTTGCCTTCCGGAGCGAAGGGGAGGAAGGCGCGTCGCGGCGGGTCGCGCGGTGGCGCTCCCCTGGGAGTGGCTCGGCCGCTCCTCCTCGGCGCTCCCCCTCGGCGCTCCTCCTCGACGCTCCCCTGGCGCCCGTCAGGGGAGCTGCTCTTCCCTGCCCTCGCGGGGGTAGCCCTCTGAGCGGGGGAACCTCCCCGTTTCCCCGCACCCCTTCGACCGGCACCGATCCTGCGGCGGTGACGGCCGAAGCGCATCGCCCTGGCCGACGGGCGGGTTGACGGGAAGTGCGGACCCGCCCATATTGGGTACACCAATAGAGTGAGAGGAAACCTGGGGAAGCCCGCGGACGGGCTTCCCGCGGCGGTAGGTTCGGGAAGGAGAAGCGACCATGGCGGACATACGGATCAAGGTCACCGACAAGGGCGCGGTCAAAGTGGTGGAGCCGGCAGGGGCCATCACCCTCGGCTCGGGGGATCTGAAGGTGCGGGAGACGATCAAGGAGCTCGTCTCCGGCGGACACCAGAAGATCGTCCTGGACCTGGGCGAGGTGCCCTTCATGGATTCCACGGGCATCGGCGAGCTCGTCGCGGCCTACACCTCGGCCCGGAACCGCGGGGCCGCCTTGAAGCTGGCGCGTTTGACGCGCCGGATCAAAGATGTCCTGGACATCGCCCAGCTCTCGGCGGTCTTCGAGAGCTACGAGTCCCTCGAAGAGGCGGTCCAGTCCTTCTAATGGAGTTTCCCGTGCCCTTCCTCGGGCACAGCGGCCGGCCCCCGAATCCGCGCCTGGATGCGGCCTCGCCTCCAGCGCTTTTCCGGGTGCGACCATGAGCGTCCCGGGCCTCGAATAAAGGGCCGCTTCCGGCGTTACCGTAGAGATGAGAATGCGAGCTGGCCACGGCGGGAAGCTGGGGGCGGCGCTGGTGGCCGCGGCGGCGCTGTGCGCCCTCTGCGTGGCCTCGGGGGCACAGATCCCGAGAGGAAAGGGACGACCGATGGTCGAGAAGACGGAGACGATCACGCTGGGCGGGGGATGCTTCTGGTGCATCGAGGCGGTCTTCCAGGAGCTCAAGGGGGTGGAGAAGGTGGAGTCCGGCTACTCGGGCGGAACGGTGCCAAACCCGGCCTACGAGGAGGTCTGCACCGGGAGGACGGGCCACGCGGAGGTGGTGCAGATCACCTTCGACCCGGCGCTGATCTCCCTCGCCCAGATCCTGGAGGTCTTCTTTGCGGTCCACGACCCGACGACGCCGAACCGGCAGGGGGCGGACGTGGGTCCCCAGTACCGGTCGGTGATCTTCTACCGAAGCCCCGAGCAGCGCGTGGCCGCGGAAGAGGCGATCCGGAAGCTGGAGGCGGCCAAGCTCTACCCGAGGCCCGTCGTCACCCAGGTGGAGCCCTTCCAGGCCTTCTACAAAGCGGAGAACTACCACCAGGAGTACTACCGCCTGCACGGCGAGGAGCCCTACTGCCAGCTCGTCATCTCGCCGAAGATGAAGAAATTTCGGGAGCACTTCAGGGCCCTGCTTGGAAGGAAGTGAGGGGACAGGGGACAAGGGACAGGGGACAGGAGACAAGAGTCGGTCACGTTTTCTTTCGGCAGCACCTCATCACCCCGTCTCCTCATCTCGGAATATTGCCGAACGCAAAGCCTCTTCGTGTCCTGGTGTCTTGGTGGCGATTCTCTCTTTCCGCGCCTTACGAATTCCGAACCGCGCTCCACCTGTCCGATCTTGCAAGGACGCGGATGCTGGTTTATAATCAACCTTTTGAAGGAGGTCGTTCCTCATGAAGAAAGGCATTCATCCGGCCTACCACGAGGTGACGGTGACCTGCGCCTGCGGAAACACTTTTGTGACGCGCTCCACCAAAAAAGAGCTGAAGGTCGAGATCTGCGCGGCTTGCCATCCCTTCTTCACGGGCAAGCAGAAGTTCCTGGACACGGCCGGCCGCATCGAAAAGTTCAACACCAAGTACGGCAAGAAGTCCAAGGAGTAGCACCCGAATCATGGAGGGCCGAACGGGCTCTTTTCGCCGGTGGCTCAGGGCCAGCCTTCCCCTCCTGGCGGAGGGCAGCGTCCTCGTGGGAGGACAGGCGGTCATCGAGGGGGTGCTCATGCGCCTGCCCGAGACCTACGCCGTGGCCGTCCGGGACGCCAAGGGAGAGGTGCGCGTGAAGCGGGAACGCGTGCCGG
>Ga0078972_1002948_pt1 | contig 53409 bp, 42 predicted proteins | sample YelNatPaOPGAMG01_FD_67568 | JGI IMG/M metagenome (GOLD analysis project Ga0078972, IMG submission 67568) | Hot spring thermophilic microbial communities from Obsidian Pool, Yellowstone National Park, USA - OP-RAMG-01 (SPADES assembly) (version 2) | ecosystem: Environmental > Aquatic > Thermal... | reverse complement strand
GAGCTCGGAGGGGTGTGGGGGGTGTGGCTGGTTGTGTAAGCTTCTGGGACGCCGGAGGCTCCCTCTCTCCCCAAGCTTGTGCGGTGGGAGAGGGGGCCGGGGGGTGAGGGGAAGCGGCCTTGGGGTTGCCCTCAGCGGTGGCGTGCAACTGAGCGCAGGGAGCTCCCCTCACCCCGGCTTCGCCACCCCTCTCCCACTTACGGGGAGAGGGGTGGTGGGAGGAGTGTGTGAGGTGTGGCTGGTTGGTGCGAGCCCCTGAGGCGCGGAGTGCATCCCCTTTCTTCAGCAGGGGAAAGCAGCGCACATGAGTTGGAGCTACCAGTTCATGGGGTAGATGCTGAGGTTGGTGAAGCAGCCGACGAGGGTCCACAGTCCGCCAGCCAGGAAGTCGCCCAGGATGAGGCCCAGGAACAGGGGAAGGGCCTGGCGGTACAGTCGCAGGCCGCCATAGCGAAGGGTGAGTGCCTTGGCCAACCAGGCGATTGCGAACGGCAGCCATATCTGGTTCATGGTTGGGGTGTTGGCAACGGCGTATCCCACCGGGTGGAACGGCCAGTTCACAAACCGCATCCGCATCACGCTGAGAACCCAGGTGACCACGAACCCCACGCCCACGAAGGCGGTGCCGGCCGCGTTCGGCTTCACTGGGGTATCCAGCTGGCTCTTCAGGATGCTGAACGCCTGCTGACCCATGAAGGCGCGCCACACGTCGGTCTTGGCGGCGGCGCCGTAGCGGTACCACACGAACAGGGCGATACAGAAGGAGGCTGCCACCCCAATCACGATAGCCAGCACGATGGCCGCCACAAGCCTACGCTTCTCAGCCTTGAGTGCGTCCGACATCTTGAGGGCATCAAGCTGGTGGGGCACGGAGCTGGTGCGCAGGTCATAAGACGAGATCGACCGCAGAAACGCCATAATGGTGAGGTCCTGCGGCTTGAGCACCGCCGTGCCGAAGGTGGTAGTCATCAAGGTGTTGGGGTCCACATCAGGGCCAAAGAGCCACGCGTTGCCGGCCTCCGCGCGAAGGCGGGTTGCGGACATGCGGAAGGCGATGGCGAGGAAGAGGAGGATGGCGGCGGGTGCCCACCCCATTCCAGCGGCCATGCAGAACGCCACGAGGGCCACGAAGCAGGCTAGCATTCCGATGACGGCCGTGCGGTAAGGCATGGCCTCCTGGGAGTCGTTGATGGCGCCTTTGGCACCCACCACGGCCTGCCAAACCTCCTTAAGGTAGCCGCGCGACACCCACACGCTCACGGCGAGGATGGCGAGGAAGGCGCCGGCGCCCTGGTGGCCCACGTACGGGAACGAGTTCAGCGTTCCCACCGCCTCTGGGTCGCGCAGGCCCACCAGGGAACCCACCACCGCCTGCACTTTGGTGAGCAGGTAGAAGAACCAGCAGCTGAAGGTGACCTCGGAGGAGAGCAGGTAGCCTATGCCGATGACGAACGGGTAGAAGCTGATGGACAGGCCGCCCATGGAGTTCCACGGCTTCGCGGTGAAGCTGGCGGAGAGATCGATGGTGCGGAAGTTGATCTGCGGCACGGTGGGGACGTTGAGGCTTATGGTGTTGAGGGTTCCCAGGAAAAACGGGAGGATGAAGCCAATCCACAGGAGCTTGTTCTTGAGGAAGCTCTCCTGCTCTTGCATCAGCTCCACCGGCAGGATGACGGTGGGAAACGGCAGTCTCTCCCTGTCCACCCACTGCCTTCGCATGATGGAGTTCATGCACACCGTGACGAGCGCAAAGACCACCAGGAAGGCGGTCCACACGCATATCGGCACGAGCCAATCGCGCCAGGGGACGCTGGCATCGCCCACGTAGAAGGCCTTGATCGATGCGGGGTCTCGCGGCGTGAACCACGTGGGGATGTAGCGGTGGAACGCGCCCGCCCAGCCGGACTCCTCGGTGGCAAACTGGTATGGGGCCACCAGGGATGGGATGAGGAAGTGCAGGCTGCCGGAGGAGCTTAGCACCGTCGACACGGTCATCATGACGTAAACGGTGAGAAGCTCGGCTGGGGAGAAGGCGAGGCGCGGCAGAAATCGCTTGACGATGATCTGCACCACCAGAAGGGCGAAAAACGCGTTGAACGGCCCCACCGGGATGGAGCTGTTGGCAAGCGCGGTGTGGCCGCGTCGGCCGCCCAGCACAAGCTCCGCGTAATGAATCCAGAGGTCAACGAGGATGGTGAGGGCTAGGCCGACCAACACGGAGCGGAGCGAACCGGCGCCGCGGGGCCTCACGCGGATGCCTGGCGGCGTTGAGTGGGCGGGCGGTTCCTGGCTTCTGGGGGGCGACTGGGTGGCCATGGTTGCGCTATGGGCGACTGCGCGGCAAGCCAACCTCCTGCGCAGTCGCCATGCCTGTATTCACGGGCGCACCAGCGATCTCCTTCCGATGTGGGTGGGTACTTCCAAGCAGGCCAGCTAGGGGCCCGGACAGAATCGTTCCTCTGTGCATGGGTGCTTCCTTTCCTCGTTGGAAGTTTGCTTAACAAACACTCCTTCGCCGGCTAGGGCAAGCACCCCCACCGTTTTTACACACTTTACGGTACACTACCGGCCTTCGCAGATATTGACCACATTGGCGGCGCGCGGTATAATACGTGCACGCAAGCGGCGGGTCATCCAACAGCGAGCCTGCTTGTTATGTGCGGTGTGGTAACGTTACCACATGCGGCGTTCCTTTACCCCGCGGCAGCCGCGGGCCAACTGGCGGATGGCTGCACGCAAGCGTTGGGGCTGAGGACGCTTTCTGTGTCGTAATGGGCACCGCGGAGGGGGGTTCCGTTGATGAAGCGTCTCCTTCGATGGTCGATACGCGGGCAACGCGCCTTCACACTCATCGAGCTCCTGGTTGTCATCGCCATCATCGCCATCCTCGCAGCCATCCTTTTCCCAGTGTTCGCCCGAGCCCGTTCCAGCGCCCGGCGTACTGCCTGCATGAGCAACCTAAACCAGATCGGTAGGGCGCTGGTTCTGTACTCTGGCGACTGGGACGAGACGTATCCGCCCAAGAAGACCCAAGACTGGGACGATGGCATCATCGTGGGTCAGGTGGATAAGTACCTGAAGACCAAGGACGTGTGGCGATGCCCCGAGGACTGCGGCGCGCCGTGGACACCAAAGCCGACCGTGTACGACGAGCGGGGCAGCAGCTACTACTACAACTTCCACTGTAACTTCTACCCCCTGGCCGAGCCGGTGCAGCTTGCCGACATCAAGAACCCATCCATACGCATGATGGACTACGACCACGCGGTTCACAGCCGGTCATGGTCGCCTGGCGGCCCAGAGCTATACGCGTGGCACGATAGGGGCAAGAATACCAAGAACATGAACAACGTAGCCTTTGCGGATGGGCACACGAAGTTCATCGCCATTGCGGAACCGGTGGTGGGCCGCAAGCCCGGAGAGCTGGGCAAAAGCGGCCAGTACGAGTGGTAGCTCGCCAGCTACTGCGCAAGAGGGATGCTGAGGGCCCGGGTGGCGCCAGGTTCCATCCGGGCCCATCTGCTTTTGCCCACGGTCACCCCTTCGTTTCCGCCAACATCGGGCGATCGTGCCAGTGCCGGGCCCCGATCGCTTCACAAAAAGGCACGAAAGCAAGATGCCGGGAGCGGGCGGGGCGTTCCTGGCTCTCTCGCTTCCTTGTGGGGTTTGGCGATAGAGGAATCGCAGACGAAGCGGCGCCAGCGGCTCACCTGAAGACGGCCTTGATGGCGTCTAGCTTCGCGTAGCCATCTCCCTTGGTTGGCGCCACGATTCCGCCTTCGCCGAACTCGTTCCACGCGTAGATCAGCAGCATCTTCTGGCGACCGCCGTTGGGCAACGGAACGCCCAGGTTGGGTGAGGAGTCGAGGGCGGCCTTCGCACGGCGGAGGGCATCCAGCCACTGGTCCATCGTGGGCAGCATGAAGGACGCGCGTGGATCGCGCCAGGGACGGGGGTCCCAGCCGGCTGGAACGTATGGCACGTAAGGCTTGCTGCGGTTAGCGGCGTAGCGCCGCCAGCCGTCCTCCGCATGGTCGATGAGCATGGTGTAGGGGTACGGCTGCTGGCGGGGTGGGACGGGCGGCACGTCCATGTACGTGGTAAGGAAATCGAACAGCTGTATGGCAGGGCCGGATGCCACGGCGCCAACGCCCACTCCTGCACCGATCAGCAGTGGTGGCAAGCCGGCCTCCTTGGCGAGGCGGCGGAGGGTATTCAGCCTGGCCTCAGCTCGGCCAACGTCGCCGCCGTTCTGCTGCAGGAAGTAGTCGAGCCCGTGGATTTTGAACACCGGCTCGCCACCCACGCGTAGGTAGCTTGGGTGCTTCATGGCGGCAATCCACTCGCGGCAAGCTACCTCCCAAGCGGCGTCCGTGGTGATATCGAAGGGCGGGTGGTTCACATACTCGACGGTGAAGCGCATCCGGTTGGCGTACCGCGACGCCATGAACAGGCGGAGCCCCTCGTTCAGCTTGTCTTGGTGGGGCTCCCGTTCGTGGTTGGGGTCTTGGTAGTACCAGAGGATCTGAAAGAAGGCAACGCCATGGTCGCTGGCGGCGAGGATCTCGCGGTCCATGGCAGCCTGCTCGTTGTACTGTCCCAAGAGGGGGACGCGGCCGGGGAAGTCGGCGCGCCAATCTCTGCCAGCCACCACCCACTTGTTGGGCAGGGGGCGCCACCATCCGGAGAAGTAGTACACTCCAACCAAGCAGTCGCGGTGTAGCGGTGGGGCGGCATCTGCGGGTGGTATGCAGCAGGCCAGGGCCGCGAGCGGAGGCAGTATCAGCAGAGCGTGGGCGTTCATACAGCCACTGGTTCGCCCGAATCGTGACGGCGCCCTGCCAAGCTAGAACCCGGATGGGGCGTGCGCAGAGCCGCAGCGGATCGCCCGTTCCTGGCTTCCCTGACTGGGGTCTGGGAGACCCGGAACGAGGCGCGCTAACGGGGCTTTGGCGCGTCTGTCTGCTGCCACGCACCGCGGGCACTGAGCCATACCGGATCTGGCTTCTCGAGCCAGTCGTGGTTCTGCATCTCCCACGCCAGCATCAGTCGCATCGCGAGGGCGCACGCCGCCCTGGCGCTCACAACGGCGCCCAGCGTGCCCTGTCGCCATCCGCCCTTTAACAGAAACCGCTTGAGAAAGGACCAGGCGGGGATAAGAAAGTGGGCCGATCCAATGCGCCTGCCGGAGTCCGCCAACTCGGACGCCTCGAGCCAGGCGTACTCCAGGAGGTTGTCCAGCATCTCACCGTCCCTGGCCCAGCACCAGTGGTCGATCGCCCCGCGCAGCTTGCGGACCTTGCCCTTCACGCGGATCTTCTGGTGCAATATACGCGGTAGGTGCGTCCCCTTGCTCCTTCGGAAGAGGCGGAGATGCCAGCTGGGATAGTAGCCTGCCGTGCTGATCCAGCGCTTGTGCATGTAGTTGCGCCGGGGCATCATGTAGCCATCCGCTGGCGGATCTGTGGCGAACAGCTTTTGGATCTCGTCTCGCAGTTCGGGGGAGACGGTCTCATCGGCGTACAGGTTCAGCGCCCAGTCGTGGGAGCAATGCGCTTCGGCGAACCGGAGCTGCTGGTAATAGCCGAGAAACGGCTGAGAGATGACGCGCGCACCCATGCTGGAGCAGATATCAGGTGTGCCGTCGGTGCTGAGGGAGTCCACGCACACGATCTCGTCAACCCAGTCGATGCTGCGGAGGCACGTGGCGATCTCGTGAGCGTTGTTGTAGGTTATGATGAACGCTGAGATGGGTGGCATGGTGCGTCACACTCCCAACTTCGCGAGAGGCGGCCCACGCGCGTTCAACGCTGCACTTTGGGGCGGACTGCTCTCCACGGTTACCAGAGGGCCGGACCGCGCCGCTCGAATCCCGCGGTCCGGCCCACACATGGCCTTCGCAGGGCAGCTAGCCCCGAGCGCGAGCGATGTCCAACGTGAGCTGATGCTTCAGCTCCTCCACACTGCCGAAGCGACGCTCCTCGCGTATTCGGTCTAGGAACTCCACTCGCACCGTTCGGTCGTAGAGGTCGCCCTCGAAGCCGAGTAGGTGCGCCTCCACGGTTACCGCGTGGGTGGATCCGAAGGTTGGCCGCACCCCGACGTTGGTAACCGCACGATAGACGGCGCCATCTGTGGTGACGGTCGTGAGGTACACCCCACGCGCGGGCAACACCCGCTTTGGGGGGTATTGCACGTTGGCCGTGGGGACGCCCAGCTGCCGCCCGACCCCTCTGCCTTTCACCACCGGGCCGGAGATGCCGTACGGCCTACCTAGCAGCCGCGCGGCGAGGGCGACGTCTCCTTCCGCAATCAGCTCTCGGATGCGGGTGCTGCTGGCCACCTCCCTGCCAACCGCAACTGGCTGGACAACTGCCACGTCGAAGCCCATCTGCGCGCCCATCTGCCGCAGAAGCTGGGGGGTGCCTCGCCTGGCGTGCCCAAACCTGAAGCTCCACCCCGCCGACACGAACGCCGCATGAAGCTTGGCTATCAGCACGTTCCTAACGAACTCGGCGGCGGGCGTGGCCAGCAGTGCTGGCGTCACCTTGGCCACCACCACCTCTTGCGCGCCAGCCTCTTCCAGCAGGGCCAGCTTCTCCTCCAGCGTGGTTAGGTACGGTGGCACCGCGTCTGGTTTGAGCAGCTCGGCGGGATGGCGATCAAACGTGAACAAGAGCGGCGTCAGCTCCCGTTGCTGGGCCGCATCAACCACGCGGCGTATCAGCTCTCTGTGCCCCACGTGCACGCCATCGAACACCCCAATGCCAACAGACCGGCCGCCTCCGGGCAACGGCGAGGAGGGAATGTCATCGTATATCTGCATAAGCCTCCGGCTCCAGAAAGACGGCGTAGGGCCTCAGCACGCACCCATCTGAGCCGCCCTTCGCGCGAACGAGCTTGGCCAGTGCCACAAGGTCGCCAGCATCGCTTAGCAGCGCCACCGGCAGGGCTCCGTCGCCGGGGCTTCCGCTCCAGCGGGTGGGCGGTGTTCCGTGCGCCACGCTCCCAAGCTCCTCGTTCGGAAGCGTTACCGTTGGCAGGTGCGCCACCGCCGCCGTCATTGGCAGCACCGCGGCGGCCGCCACATCGCGACCGGCGGCCTCCAGCCGATGCAAAGGTGCGGCATCCTCATGCCGAAACGGCCCAACCATTGTACGTCGGAGGGCGCTCATGTGGGCACCAACGCCAAGCGCAGCCCCTAGGTCGTGCGCCAGCGTGCGTATGTAGGTGCCGCTTGAGCAGGCAATGGTGAGGATGGCCTTGGGTTGCTCGCCGGGGGCGAAGGCGTCTAGGCTAGCCGCATATATCCACACCTGGCGCGGTTCACGTGGCACCTCAACGCCCTCACGCGCTATGCTGTACAGGCGCCTTCCTTCGTGCCGCCGCGCAGATGTCATCGGCGGCACCTGCCAGATGGCCCCAACGAAGGAGCGGAGCGCCTCACGCACGTCTTGCTCGGTGAGGTGGGAGGCATTGCGCCGCGCGGTTACCTGCCCCGTGGAGTCCTGACTATCCGTGGCAGTGCCAAAGGTAACCTCCGCCATGTACTCTTTGCGCCCTGCCTGGATCGCCTCCGTCAGACGTGTGGCCTTGCCGAGGCACACTGGCAGCACGCCGGTGGCCATTGGGTCCAGCGTGCCGGCATGGCCCACCCTGCGCTGGCCAAGCAGCCGCCTTACCCGGGCCACCACGTCGTGGCTTGTAATCCCACCGGGCTTATCTATGTTGAGCACGCCATCAACAGGCATCGCGGCTGCAATGCGAGGGACTGGGCGCACTGGAGTCCTGGCTGGGGGGCACGCGGTCTAGCTCGCGGGCTAGCTCCGCCACCACGGTGGCCACGGCGTTCTGCATGGGCGGGGGGAGGGTGCATCCAGCGGCGCGCACGTGCCCGCCTCCGCCGAACATGCGGGCAACCCTGTTCACGTCCACGCCGTTGCGGGACCTAAGGCTCACCCTGATGCCGTCGGCGGATTCCCGGAAGAGGATGGACGCGCGAGCACCAGAGACGGTGAGCAAGTGGTTCACTATCCCGTCGGTCTCGTTGTCTGCCGCGCCCGCCGCCGCGAAGTCGTCTCGGGAGAGGGTGGAGTACGTGATCCCACCGTTGTGCTCAACCTGCATGGCGGAGAGCGCACGGCCCATCAGCCTTACGGACGATGCCGGCTTGCTTTCGAAGACGCAGGAGATGACGCGCGTGATGGATGCCCCGTGCTCCATGAGAGTGGCGGCGGTGCGAAGAGCCCGCGGGGTCACGTTTGAGTAGCGGAACGCGCCGGTGTCGACCATGAGGGCGGTAAGCAGGCACTCCGCCATGCTTGGGGTGATGGGGATGCCCCAGATCTGCAGCAGCTCCGTGATGATCTCGCCTACCGCTGCTGCGGATGTGTCCCTTATGTCCACGTCGCCGAACTGCGCTTCCGCAGGATGATGGTCTATCGACAAGAGCGCTGGAGCTGAGGTAACGACCGGCGACACCGTGCCGACGCGAGAGATGCCTTCACAGTCCACCACCACTGCCGTATCGAACGTTCCGTGGATGGGTGGGTGAAGGACGCGGTCGATGGCGGGCAGGAACCCGTATATGGCGGGGATTGGGTCCTGCATGGCCATAACGACCTTCTTGCCGAGCCCTTCGAGCAGGAGGGCCATGGCGATCATGGAGCCGATGGCGTCGCCTTCAGGGTTGACGTGGCTGGTTACCACAAAGGAATGGCCGTTACTGATCAGGTCCAACGCTTTCCGGACCTGGCTCCGGCTCAGGTTTGCTGCCTTCCTCACGCTTCAGACTCTCCAGCAGCTCGAAGACGCGCTGGCCACGATGGACCGCTGGGTCCACCTTGAACGCTATCTGTGGAACAAAGCGGAGGCCAGCGCGCTTGGCCAACTCCGAGCGAATGTAGCCCGACGCCTTTTGGAGGCTTCTGAGCGCTTCTTTCTCCTCTTCGGCGTCGCCCAGGACCGAGAAGAAGATGGTGGCGTTACGGAGGTCCGCAGAGACTTCCGCGTGCGTCACCGTAACGCCAGAAAGGCGGGGGTCCTTTGCTCCCCTCATGAGTATCTCGCTGATGACGGCGTGCACCAGCTCTCCAACCCGCTCCTGGCGTCTGGTCATCGGCGTATCAAGTCCGTGTGGAGGGCGCCTACAGCGTCTCCATCTGATAGTCCTGCAACACCACGCGTGGGTTGCTCTCCACGAACCCCACAGCTCTGTTGAGCACCTGGCTGGCAAAGGCGGAATCGTTGCTGACGCAGGCCATACCGATGCCAGCCCGCCCCCAAGCATCCAGGTGATCCACCTCCGCCACCGACAGGTTGAACCGCTGGCGAAGGCTTTCCACCAAGCTTTTTACAACCTGCCGCTTGTCCTTTAGGGAATGGCTGTGTGGGACAAGCAGCTCAAGCGTGCAAACAGCGATAACCATGGCACGGCACCGATGGGCCACGCATCGGGATGGCGTGCTAAGCGGCTCTCGACTTCTCTTCGATGGTAAACACCTGAAGGATATCGCCCTCCATGAAGGCGTTGAAGCCGTCTATCATGACGCCGCACTCGAAGCCCGCAGCGAGCTCTCGCACATCCTCCTTGACGTGGCGCAGAGAGGATATCTTTCCGGTGAAGATGACCTGTTTGGCGCGGATCACGCGTACGTCCGCGCCACGGACAACGCGACCTTCGGTGATGTAGCAGCCGGCAACCACGCCCCGCGGCGTCCTGAACGTGGCTCGGACCTCCATGGTGCCGAGCTTGACCTCCTCGAACACCGGCGCGAGCATGCCGGTCATTGCCGCCTTGATGTCGTTGATCAGCTCGTAGATGACTTTGTAAACGCGGATATCAACGCCGTCTTGCTCGGCGGCGCGCTTGGCGTCCGGCTCAACCCTTACATTGAAGCCGATGACTATGGCGTTTGATGCCGAGGCCAGGAGCACGTCCGACTCGCTGACGGGCCCCACGCCGCTGTGGACGACGTTCACGCGCACTTCCTCGTTGGAGAGGGGGATGAGGGACTGTCGAACGGCCTCCACGGAGCCCTGGACGTCTCCCTTGAGGACGATGTTCAGGTCCTTCATGGTGCCGTCTTTGAGCTGGGAGTACAGCTCGTGGAGGGACACGCGCTGGCGAGCCCTCAGATCGTCGTCTCTCTGGCGGCTTTGGCGAGCGGCGGCCAGTTGGCGAGCGGTGCGCTCGTCGCGGCATACCTCGAACTTGTCGCCGGCCTGGGGCACGTCGTTCAGGCCGGATATCTCCACGGGGGTTGCGGGGCCGGCCTTGGGAACCCTGCGCCCGCGGTCGTCAACCATGGCCTTTATGCGACCGTAGCAGGTGCCGGCGACAACCACGTCTCCGGCCTTAAGGGTGCCGTTTTGCACCAGCACGGTGGCCACGGGGCCTCGGCCTCGGTCCATCTGCGCCTCAACCACGACGCCCGTGGCTTTGCTATATGGGTCCGCGCGCAGGTTCAGCTCCTCCGCCATCACTAGTATAGCGGTCAGGAGGTCGTCCAAGCCCTGGCGCGTCTTGGCGGACACGTCCACGCACACCGTCTTCCCGCCCCACTCTTCGGGAACGAGGTCATGCTCGGTAAGCTGCTGTCGGGTGCGCTCCGGGTTGGCGTCTGGCTTATCGATCTTGTTGATGGCAACGAGGATGGGAACGCCAGCGGCCTTCGCGTGGTCTATGGCCTCGATGGTTTGGGGCATGATGCCGTCGTCGGCGGCAACTACGAGGATGGCTATATCCGTGATCTTGGCCCCGCGGGCGCGCATGGCAGTGAACGCCTCGTGGCCCGGGGTGTCAAGGAAAGTGATCTTACGCCCGTCAACATCAACCTGATATGCGCCTATGTGTTGAGTGATACCGCCGTACTCTTGGTCCGTTATGCGGCTGTGGCGAATAGCGTCTAGGAGGGTGGTTTTGCCGTGGTCCACGTGCCCCATGATGGTGACGACTGGTGGTCTGGGGGCGGTGCCTTTGGACGTGGTGGGGGTGCGGACCGGTGTGGCTGCCGAGGCTTCGTCTTCGGATGGGGCTTTGACTTCGAAGCCCATGGATGCTGCCAGCTTGGTGGCAACGTCTAGGGTAAGCGGCTGGTTTAGGTTCGCCATTATGCCCTGGCGAAGTAGGTTGCGCTGCACCTCGACCGGGCTTGTTGAGAGCCGTTCGGCGAGATCTCGGATGAGGATGCCGTCGTACAGTTCTACTGTGCGGCGCTGTGCGGGCTGTTGAGGCTGCCTAGCTTGGGAAGGTCCGCCGTTGGGGCGCAAGCGATCTCTTACTTTGGCAACCACTTTGGGGTCTAGCGGCGCGTTGGGGTTGCGCACGGTCACCCCAAGGTCGCTGAGGGCACGCTGTACATCTGCGTTGCGAACGTGCAGCTCACGTGCTAGATCGAGAATCCTGATTGTGCTGGCCAAACCACCTCACCTCATTTCAGTATCTCCGGCCTGCGGCGCCTGTTGCGGCACAAGTGGTTGCTAGGCTTTCCGCTGGGCTGGTAAGCGATTTGGGATGGCCTCCAATTCCATCCCCATGGTTGTGATGGCCGATGACGCGGGGCAGTTCCGCGGGCCTATGCCTCGGCCGATGGCATTTGGGCCTCAATGGCGTGTCGGAGCTGTTCCCCCACAGTGATACCCAATGCCCGCTCCAGGGCTTTTCGCTTGATGGCGAGCTTCAGGCATTCCACGGAGGGACACAGGTAAGCGCCTCGCCCGGAGCGCTTACCCGATAGGTCAACCAGCACCTCCGATGTGGGGGTGCGCACTATTCGCACCAATTCGCGCTTGGGGCGCTCGGTTCGGCAGGCCACGCAAGTGCGAGTGGGCTGTTTACGGGCCTGCATTGGCGGCTCCCTCCTCGGCGGTGGGAGTTAGCTCGTCGCAATCGCTGTCGTCCGCGTCGGTGTGCTCGGTCCTGAAGTCGCTTGGCTCTGCGGCCGCCTCTTGTTGCTCGGCCTCGCGCTTCTCGCGTATCTGCGATTCGCTCCGGATGTCGATCCGCACGCCGGTTAGCCTGGCAGCGAGGCGGACGTTCTGCCCTTCCTTGCCGATGGCGAGGGAGAGCTGGTTGTCTGGCACGATGACCAGAGCTGTCTTTCCGTTGTCCGATATCTCAATCCTGCCGATCTTGGCGGGCTTGAGGGCCTCGGCAACGTTGGTGGCCACGTCGTCGCTCCAGCGCACGATGTCGATCTTCTCGTTGCCCAGCTCGTTGACAACGGCCTGAACGCGGGTGCCCCTATGCCCCACGCAGGAGCCAACCGGGTCCACCTTCTCATCGCGCGAAGCTACGGCTATTTTCGTTCGGGCTCCCGGCTCCCTGGCCACGGACTTGATGACTACGGTGCCGTCGGCTATCTCGGGCACTTCGAACTCGAACAGCCTGCGGATGAGGCTGGGGTGCGTCCGGGATACGATCACCTGCGGGCCCTTGGGGGTATCCCTCGCGTCGAGTACGTACACCTTGATGCGGTCGTTGAAGCTGTAGCTCTCGCCCCTAGCCTGTTCGCTTTCGGGAAGGACCGCTTCGGTGCGACCGATGTTGACTATGACGTTACGGCCCTCGCGGCGTTGGACCACGCCGGTTACCACCTCGCCGATCCGCTCGCTGAATTCGTCCAAAACGCGTTTGCGCTCCACTTCGCGCAGGCGCTGCACCACCACCTGCTTGGCGGTCTGCGCGGCTATCCTGCCGAAGTTGGCCGGGGTGACCTCTTGAGTTATAATATCCCCAACCTTGGCGCCGGGTTTGAGGGCTTGGGCCTCCTCAACGGTGATCTCGCCTGGCGCAGAGGGGTTGCCCTCCACAACGGTGTGCGTGCAGTAAACGCGAACGCCAGACTTGGAGGGGTCTATCTGGACATGGATCTCTCCGCCCGTCTTGTAGTTGCGCTTGTAGGCAGACGCGAGGGCGGACTCGATGGTCTCGATGAGCGAGTCCATCGGTATGTCCTTCTCGCGCTCCAATTGGCGCAGGGCGTCCATGAAGTCGCTGTTCATCGGAATCACTCTCCAAGGGCGTTGTCACCGTACGGGAGCCCCGTAAACCAGAAAGAGTGGGTTCGCACCCACTCTTCCCGGCCAATCCCCTTGTGCGGTCTCTAGTATATCATACATGCAGTCTCTTTGCAAATCGTCCTTAAGCAAGCAGTCCCATGTTTCCCATCGGCCCATATCACCAGGGAGGTTACACGTGCGGGTATGCGTTTTCTGCTCATCCAGCGACAGGCTTTCCGTCGAGTATCGCTCTTTGGCGGAGGAGACCGGCGCAGCCTTGGCCGCCTCTGGCCACCAGCTTGTTTATGGCGGCGGAAGCATTGGGCTTATGGGCATCGTGGCGCGGGCGGTTCACCAGGGCGGCGGGCGGGTGGTGGGCGTGATCCCGCGCGCCCTCCGCGACTACGGCCTTGCTTACGAGGACGCGGACGAGCTGGTTGTGACGGCGACGCTGCGAGAGCGAAAGGCGGCGATGGAGGAGCGCGCGGACGCATTTCTGGCCCTCCCGGGTGGAATCGGCACCCTGGAGGAGGTGCTGGAGATCGTCACCCTCAAGCAGCTTCTATACCACTCGAAGGCGGTGGTGCTGCTGAACGCCTGCGGCTATTTCGACGACCTTCTGGCCCAGCTGGAGCGGAGCATCGCAGAGGGGTTCGCCAGGCCGGAGATGCGGGGCCTGTACCACGTGTCGCCCACGGTTTCAGCCGCGTTGGCGTATCTGGCGGCGTATGTTCCGGGACCGGCGGCGGATAAGTGGCTGCGCGACCTGGCTCCGCAGGTGACGGAGGCGATGGAGGGACCTTAGGGCGCCGGGGTAGCTTGCGCCATCGCCTGCAGCGTGGCCTTCCAGAGCCGCCGGTGGAACTCCTGCAGCTCCCATAGGTCGATTCGGCAGTCGCCGTTGTGGTCTGCAAGCAGCAGGTCCAGCTTCTGGGGGGCAGCGGCACCGGCGGCCATCGTTAGGCCCATCTGACCAGAAAGGACGTCGGCGCGGGCAACTATGGCCTTGACGTCGGCGTCCGTTGGGGCGTACTTGGCGGGGATCTTCATGGCGGCCAACCATGCCATCAGCTTCAGGTGCTCTGGAGATGGCACTGGCGGCCGCTTGATGTCGGGCTTTGCCGCCGGCGGCTTGGGCGGCGGTACGTGCCTGCTCCTCACGATGGCCGTGCCTCCCGCAATGCCAACGCCCGCAAGGACCACTACTCCCATGATGTACATGAGTGTGATGCCCCTGCCCAACCTGCGCTTTGGTGTTCGTTTGGGCTTGGGTGGCGCCTCTTCTGGAGCTGGCTGCTTAGCGGCGGGCTCGGGTTGCGGCGGTTGGCTGGCGGCGGCCGCGGCAAGTTGGGACTCGGTGGGGGCGGCCGGGAGATCGAGTGCGGTTGGGGCATCGGGCTGGGCGCGCTCGTTGGGCGTCTCCAGGATCTGGCGAAGGGTTGCCTCTCTTTTCTCCAGCTCCTCCAGCCGCTTCGTTACGGAGGCGAGCTGCTGTTCAGACTCAAAAAGCGCACCCCTCAGGCGGAGGATGGCGTCGGTCTGGTCTCGGTAGCTCAGGTCCGCGCGTTGGGTATTCTCGGCCAGGGCCGCTAGGAACGCCTCGCGGTCGCTCATCTCGCGGACGATGGCGGGGATCTCGTGCCAGCCGGCGATGGCAGCGGCGCGCCACCTGCGCTCGCCGTGAACGAGCTCGTAGCGTCCCCCGCCGATGGGCCGCACCAACACCGGCTGCAGCAGCCCTTCCGCCTTGAGCGAGTCGGCCAGGGCCAGCAGGCCGCGCTCGTCGAACTCCTTGCGCGGCTGGGTGGCGCAGGGCTGAATCATGCTGAGGGGGATCCTGCGAAGCGTGGCCCCTGTGGGTGTGTCTTCCATCTCCACCTTAGCCGGACGCGACAGCCCGGCGCGTTGTGCGTAGGTCCTTTGGTGCTGCTCCAATATAACCGGAAACCTAACGCCTGTCAAATGCCGGGTGCGTATGAGAGGGAGATCGCGGTGCTGTGGGCGTCAGCAGGCAGAACGGATGGACTACCGTCGGCATCCGCAGAAGAGACGCGGCTTGATAGGCTTAGGGAGATGGACGACCTGCGCAAGCGGCGCGGCGGGCGGTACCTGTTGCATGAGGTGCTGTTTGTGCCGGTGCGCGCTGCTGTGTGGAGGGTTACCCTCACAGCTTCCGTCGGCATCGCATCAAAGGGGTAGGGGGTGGGCGAGGTGAGAGGAGTAGCTCTCCTCACCCCTACTCCTCATATGATGGGAAGGCGGTTGGGCAGTGCTCGTAGCTGCCCTCACCTTGCCCCTTGCACGGTGGAGGATGCGGTTGGACAATGCGCGTAGTTCCCCTCACCCCGGCTTCGCCACCCCTCTCTCACTTGCGGGGAGGGGGGAGCTGGGAGGAGCGTGTGAGGTGTGGTTGGTTGTGTAGGCTACTGGGACGCTGGAGGTTCCCCCTTCTTTGTTGCGCGCGGAAGCGCGGTGCAGGACTGGGCAGGCAGGGCGTTGTACTTAGCCAATGATGTCTGGCGTGCCGGCCGGCTTCCGGTTGGCGCGCGGCGCCTGGACCCCGCCCCGTCTTGGAGCATGCCACCATGCCATTCCTAAGCGAGTACGCTCAGCGTAAGAAGATCGAGTATTTCCTCAAGCCCATTCCGCCGGACGCGGCCATTCTGGAGATCGGCTGCGGGAGCAAATGGGTTGGCGAATACCTCAAGAGCACCGGCCGCCTTAACTACACGGGGTTGGACCTAGTGCCACCCGCGGACATCGTTGGCGACGTGAACGATTGGAGACGTCTCGGCATCGCCCCCGAGTCGTTCGACGTGATCATAGCCTTCGAAGTGGTTGAGCACGTGGACTGTTTCCAGGCCTGCTATGATATGCTTAGGCCTGGAGGGCGCATGCTCATCACAACCCCCTTGCCGAGCATGGACTGGGCGCTTAGGATAATGGAGGCGCTGGGCCTCAACCAGAAGCGCACCAGCCCCCACAACCACCTGGTGCGTCTGGCCGACGTGCCGGGTTTCGAGAAGACGGTGCTAAGGACCGTGGGGTTTCTCTCACAATGGGCCATTCTAACGAAACCACAGCGCGCCAGCGCGTAGCCGTTATCGTAGGCGCGGGCCCGGCTGGGCTAACCGCCGCCTACGAGCTGCTGGACAGAACCGATGTACATCCGGTCATCTACGAGATGAGCGGTGACATAGGCGGCATCTCCAAAACCGTTGACTACAAAGGCAACCGCATAGACCTTGGCGGCCACCGCTTCTTCTCCAAATCAGACAAGGTCATGCAGTGGTGGCAGAACATCCTGCCGCTTCAGGGCGCGCCCGCCAAGGACGACCTGGCGTTGGGGCGCAAGGTGCCGCTGGCCGAAACCGCATCGCGCAGGCGCATCCGAGAGCCGCAGCCTCGCATCACCCCTGCGCCCGATCCAGAGGCTACGGACGAGGTGATGTTGGTGCGCGGGCGTCTGTCTCGCATCTTCTTCACCCGGAAGCTGTTTGACTACCCGATCACGCTCAGCGCAACCACCCTCGCCAAACTCGGCGCTTGGCGCAGCACCAAGATAGCGGCGAGCTACATCGCCGCCCAGCTGAGGCAGATCAGGCCGGAAACCACCCTCGAGCACTTCTTCACCAACCGCTTCGGCGGGGAACTGTACCGCACGTTCTTCAGGGACTACACGCAGAAGGTATGGGGCATGCCCTGCAGCCAGATCTCGCCCGAATGGGGAGCGCAGCGCGTTAAGGGCCTCTCGCTAACCAAGGCAGTGGTTCACGCCCTCAAAGGTCTCGTCTCGCGGGATAGCTCCGTGGATCAGAAAAGCACGGAGACAAGCCTCATCGGCCAGTTCCTGTACCCCAAGCTGGGCCCGGGCCAGATGTGGGAGGAGGTGGCCAGGCAGGTGCGAGAGGCTGGTGGCGAGATCCTGATGCGCCGGAGAGTGGTTGGGATTACGCTGGACGGCGAGCGCGTTACCGCCGTCACCGTCCGCAACGAGGAGACTGGAGCAACGGAGACTCGGCAGGCGGACTACGTGCTCTCCACCATGCCCATCAAGGAGCTTGTGGCTGCCCTCGGAGATGGGGTGCCGAAGGAAGTGCGTCGTGTGGCCGATGGCCTCTGCTACCGCGATTTCATGACCGTTGGCCTTCTGCTCCGCAAGCTGAAGCTGCGGGCGGACGAGCGTCATCCAACGGTCCACGGATCCATAGCGGACAACTGGATCTACATACAGGATGGCGATGTGGATGTGGGGCGCCTGCAGGTGTTCAACAACTGGAGCCCGTACATGGTGGCAGATGAGAACACCATCTGGCTTGGCACCGAGTACTTCTGCCAAGAGGGCGATGCCCTGTGGTCGCGTCCCAACGAGGAGATGGCGGCGCACGCGGTGGAGGAGCTCGCCAAAGTCGGTATCATCGATCCCGACGACGTGCTTGACGCCGCGGTGCTGAGGATGCCCAAAGCATACCCGGCCTACTTCGGCACGTACGACCAGATCGACGTCGTCCGCCGCTACACGGATTCGATCCAGAATCTGTTCCTTATTGGGCGCAACGGCATGCACAGGTACAACAATCAGGACCACTCCATGCTGAGCGCCATGGAAGCAGTTCGGAGCATAGCCAACGGCATCACATCCAAGGACGCCATCTGGTCAGTCAACACCGAGCAGGAGTACCACGAGGAGAAGTAGTGCCCGTGCTTCTTCGCGGTCCCAAGCACGCGCCACTCGTATCCAGCCACGCAGCCCTGGAGCAGCTCACTCGCGCAACCGTTCTTGTGGCAGTACTGGTGGCGTTGGCTGGTTTGGTGGCGGACCTCCAAAACACTGTGCACTTTGGCGGGGTGGATCTGCGCAACCGGGTGGTGGGCGCACGAGCATTGGCGCTGGGGCTAGACCCGTACTACCTCAAGTGGTCGCCACGACTGCCGCAGACGTTGCTTGACCCGGCGGATAGCCCAACGGTCCCCAACTCTAGAGTTACGGTGCCCCCCACGGTACTGGCTCTGCATAGGCTCGTTGCGTGGACGCCGTACAGAGAGCAGCGGATTGCCTGGTTTGTGGCGCAGTGGGCGCTTCTGCTGCTGGCAACATGGCTGCTGGCCGCCAGCGCACCGTCAGGGGCAAGAAGGCAGGCCGTATGGGTGGTGGGCCTCTTGGTGATAGGGGGGGCGTGGCTGTGGCGGTTGCACGTTGAGCGTGGGCAGATCGTGGTTCTTCCCGTGGCGTTGCTGGCCGCATCCTACCGATATGCCGTGCGCGGTGGCCCAAGAGGATTACTGACAAGCGGCATGTTGATAGGCCTGGCGGCGGCAATGCGGCCCACCATCGCCATCATGGTGCTGCCGATGATGACGATGGGTGCTTGGCCAGCGCTGATCGGCTTCGCGACTGGAGCTGTTGGCGGAGTGGCCTGCGCGCTGCCGTTGGCCGGGATGGCGGCCTGGCGCAGTTACTTCGCCTCCGTGCACGGGTCGGATGCCATCCACCTCAAGCTTGTGCCTTGGACGCCCCCGTACTTCGGCGGCGTTGTGGACGGCATGGGCGGCTGGGCGAGGGCGCTGAGCGTGCCTACCGCCGACGTGTCGCTTCAGTACGTGGTGTGGTCCCTCGCGCACTTCAGGCTCAGCCCCAACGCGCTTGGCTTCTGCCTGCTGGTGTTGGCGGTGGCCGTATGCGCGATGGTCCGGCATCGGCACCACGAGCACGCTCCAACGGGCGTTGTGCTTGTGGTGGGGTACACACTGGCAGTTGTTGCCGACCTGTTCGTGCCCGCGGCAAGGTACTCTTACTGCGACGTGATGCTGCTTCCGCCGCTTGGGGCAATGCTGTCAGGCCTGCCGGCGGAGAAGCTGCTGCAGCCAGTGCCCTTGGCGCTGCTGTTGCTGGGATCTCTGTTTGGCATTGGGCTGGAATGGGTGCCGCGGTCGGTGGCGGTGGGCGAGGCGTGCATGATGGCGTACATCCTTTGGGGGGCTTTGGCTCTCGCGGCGCAACCGAGCTTCGTCTCGCAGGAGGGATGATTGGACGTACTTGGTCTCCACATAGGGCATGATAGCAGTGCTGCTCTGGTGCGCGACGGCAATGTGATTGCGGATGTGGCGGAGGAACGGTTCACCCGCGTGAAGCACCACGGCCGCTTTCCATCGGCTGCGCTGCAGGCTTGCCTTGAGATCGGCGGCATCACGCCAGCGGAGGTTGATGTGGTTGCCGTGGCCACCGTGCGCACGGAGCCTATGCTCAACTACTTCCTATGCCTAGATGGCGCACGCCGAGAGCATCCAACCATCGGCAACAGGGTCTCCTCATCTTTGCGCAAGATGGCAGGCAGGGCCACGGAGAAGCCGCCCATCTACGTGGGGCGTTTCCAACTATCACCCAAGGCAGAGGTGGTGCACGTGGACCACCATCTGGCGCACGCAGCCTCCGCGTACTACACCTGCGGGTCCACATCGCCTCAGCTCATCGTCACCATGGACGGAGTGGGAGATAACGACACATCCATCGGCATATGGCGGGGCGAAGGCGGCAAGATCACGCTGCTGAAGCGCTTTGGAAGCAACGGATCGCTGGGGTGGTTCTACGGCAACGTGACTGAGGCTCTAGGTTGGTATCATGGCGACGGCGAGGGCAAGACGATGGGCCTTGCGCCTTACGGCGATCCAGACAAGGCCAGGGGCGTGCTGGATCCTTTCTACCCCAAGTACGCCAACGGTGACCTTGCGGAGCCGCACGCCTTCGGCATCCCCTACGTGTGGAACGACAACGGCGCCTACCAGTGGCACTTTGACGAAGCGGAGCAGATACATGCTTTGATACAGCGCCACGGCAGGGAGCACGTGGCAGCGGAGGCCCAGCGCGTGCTTGAGGAGCAAGCTGCGCAGATCATCTTCCCGTGGCTCGAGCGCGAGGGCCTAAGCGATCTGTGCTGCGCGGGTGGCGTGTTCCTCAATGTGAAGCTGAACCAGCGCATCTGGGAATCGGGCAAGGTGCGGCTCCATCACATCTACCCCAACGCCGGCGACGCAGGCCTTGCGGTGGGAGCCGCCCTACAAGCTTATCACTCCGCCCATCCATCTGCCCCCATAGGATCGATGGACCACCTGTACTTGGGGCCAGAGTACAGCGACGAGGAGATCGCTCGCATTCTGGATGCGCGAGGGCTAACTTACAGGCGGGTGGATGACCCGGCGGTGGAGGCGGGCAGGCTTCTGGCGGACAACAAGATTGTTGCGTGGTTCCAAGGCAGGATGGAGAGCGGTCCCCGCGCGCTTGGCGGCAGGTCCATTCTGATGAGCCCTCTGCGCGCGGAGAACAAGGATATCATCAACGCAAGGGTGAAGTTCCGCGAAGCGTTCAGGCCCTTCTGCCCGTCCCTGCTGGCGGAGAAGGCGGAGGAGTACCTGGTGCGCTGCCGGCCGGAGCGCTTCATGATAACCTCCTTTGACGCGCAGCCAGGGAAGAGAGACGCCGTGCCCGCTGTGGTGCATGTGGACGGCACACTTCGGCCTCAGACGGTGGACAGAGAGATCAACCCGCTCTATTGGGAGGCCATTAAGGCGTTTGGCGACGCAACGGGCGAGTATATGGTGCTGAACACCTCGTTCAACATCAAGAACGAGCCGATCGTGTGCCACCCGCGCGAGGCTATCCGCTGCTTCTTCGACACGGGCCTTGACCACCTGATAATGGGAAGCTACGTGTTGGACAAGAAGTGAAGAGCTGGGGAAGTTGAGCGGGGAAACCATTCCTCAAGGAGCGTGCCGTCATACTGCGTGCTTGGTGGCGTTGCTGGCGCTGACCTTGAGGTTTGCACTGCTGGGCTGGGCGTGGAGCCATGGCAACCGATTGCTTCAGCCAGGTGTGTGGGACGAGCAGGGATACCACCTGCTTGCCGTCAACATCGTTCGCCACCATCGGTTCGCAATCGCCAACCTCACAGACGACCCCGAGCTGCGCCGCGCTGCTGGGTTCATCGCTAGTCTGCCTGCAGCAGAGCAGCAAGACTACCTTCGGTTCCTAGATACCGACCGCACTCCGGGCCTTCCACTTTTCATGGCGGCGGTGTATGCCATCGCGGGCCCTTCTCCGTGGGCGGTGGCGGCAACCCTCTGTGCGCTGTCCGCGGCGGCAGCGGCGATTGTGTGCCTGGCGGTTACCACCGCAGTAAGCCCGCGGGCGGGGGCCGCAGCTGGCGTGCTGATGGCATTGAGCCCGGGCGCCATCCTGAACAGCTGCCAGATTCTCAGCGACACCCTGCATATGGTGCTGCTGGCGGCGTTTCTCCTGGCGCTGGTGTGCGCGCTGAAGAGGCAGTCGGGCGTGATGGGCGGGGTGGCGGGTCTGTGTTTGGGCGCAGCCGCACTGGTGAGGCCGGTGACGCTTTACCTGCCGCTGGTGCTAGCCGCCGTGCTGTTTGTGGCGCGTGTGAGGCCACGCACGTGGATTTGGCTACTTGTGGGCGCGTACGCCGCTGTGCTACCCTGGTGCGCCAGGAACGCCGTGGCGTACGGCCGGCCGATGCTGTCCAACATCGGCGCGTACAATATGCTGCATTACAACCTTGCATACGCCAAGGCGGGGACCGATGGCCTGTCGGTGGAGCAGGTGGCAAGGATGTACGATCGGGAAGCGGCTAAGTTGCGTGGCGGGGCGCGTGCGCTGATAACGCGAGACCTGCCGCGCTACTGGCCGGCAGTGCTGAGGAACCAAGCTGTTGGCGCAGTGGCCTTCTGGGCCTCAGCAGACAGGTTGTACTGGAGCCAGATACTAACGGGAAGAATGGCCTGGTCGCACGCGCTGGAGCGGATGTGGGATGCGGGTCCAGCGACGGCGGCACGGCGGATCCTTCGCTCGCCTGGTGCTGCGCCTGCGATTGTACAGGCTGCATACAACGGGCTGGCAACACTGCTGGCTCTGGCGGGCGCCGTGTTGTGCCTAAGGCGCAAGGTTGCGCGCACAGAGGTGATGGTTGCCCTGTGTTGCTGTGCGTACTACTCGTTGGTTACCGGCCCGGTGGCCAGCGGGAGGTTTCGGCTGGCGGTTGACCCGTTCGTAGCCATGCTTGCCGGCGCCGCCGTTGCCGGGCTTTGGGAGCTGGCCAGAAGAGGTAAGCCACAGCTAGCCCACGAAGTAAGCTGACGACGCCGCAACCGTGTTCACCCCGTCTTGCAACCGGCTCGGCGGCAACTCCGTTTGCCACAGGTCATATCCCATGGCCCTGGACTCACCGGCGCTGTTGCCTATGAAAGGTCCGCGCGAATGAGTGGTGTGCCATCTGCGGCGGCTGGCGATGTGCCCGGCGCGAGCGGCTATGTCTCGCGTGGCCAATGGCTCTGGGTGGGCATAGCTGGCGTGCTAGTTGTGGCAGTTGGGCTTGCGCTTGGCATGCCGGTGCTTGCCGGGCTGGTGCTGGTTGGCGCCGTTGCGCTGGTGGCGTTGAGAAGCCTGCCCGCGGCGATGGCCATTGTGCTGTACGTGTGCACGGGCCTAAGCTACAGCCTGGTGCTTGAGTACCGCCTCCAAAGCCGTGGCCTTCTCTTCGACCTCTCGCTGCCGTTCAGCATCATAGACGCGTGCGCGGTCCTCATGGCGCTGTCCCTACTGGTGGCCTGGGGCACAGTCAAACGCAGAGCATCTCTGCCGCGCTACCTCATCTTGCCCCTCTGGCTGTACTTGGGGGCGGTGCTCATCGGCGTTCTCTATGGGATAAGCCAGGGCAACCCCAGGTACGCACTGCTCAAGGACCTCAGGGTGCAGGTTTATTTCCTTCTTGCCCTCTTCGCCACGGCCGTTTTCGGGGGCAGGCGGGAGTTCATGCGGCTGCTCGTCGGGGTGTTTGTGGTGTCAGCGCTCTCCGTGAGCGTGCTGCAGTTCGCCCGCATGCTGGGGGTTGAGAACGCCACAACTTTCGAGGCGGTGCGGGATGTGAGCATCCCGATCTACATAGCGCCCATCGCTTCGGCTTTCCTCACCCTCCTATGGTTCTCCGGCAAGAGCAGGCTTAGCACCACCATCTTCGTGCCCCTGCAGGCGATCTATCTTCTGGCGGTGCTGCTGTCGTTCACGCGCTCGGTGTGGGTACAGCTGGTGATCACGTACGTGTTGGTCTTCTTGTTTCTTGGGTTGAAAGAGCGCAGGCGAGCACTGGGGATGGCGCTGGTCATTCTGCCGCTGGTTCTCTTCGGCGCTCCGATACTGGGCGGCAGCATAGCATCACATCGGCCCATTAGCGCATTGGTGGCGGAGCGTGCCATCTCGCTTGCGCAAGGGGAAGAGGATAGGTCGCAGGCGTCACGGCTTTATGAAAGCGGTGCCGCACTTAGCAGATGGCTTGCCAGTCCCATCTTCGGGGCTGGGATGGGCATGGAGATCGATGCGTTCGACGCGGTATCCGGCCGCGTGATCAGAACCGAGTTCTTGCACAACTCGCCGCTGTATTACGCGTTGAAGATGGGCATCATTGGGTTCCTGGCGGTTGGTTGGTTGTACGTAGCGGCCATAAAGGGTGCCATGCGGGCCAGGGCGGCAGGCGGCGAGGTTGGGCTGTATGCATCTGGTTTGGTCTGCTCCGTTACCCCCATGCTGCTCATCACCATGTGGTCCGGGGGGCTGAACTCGGTGGGCACCGCGCCGGTGTTAGGGGTCATTGTTGGCCTGAACTGGCCGGCACTGACTGCCGAGGAGGCGCAGGCGAAACGTGCGGAGGATGCGGCGTGAGCACCGCCCGGACAGTAGCCCGCAACTCCGTCTTTCTGGGCCTCACCAATGGGCTTGTGCTGGCGGTACAGCTTCTCTTTGTGGCGCTACTGACCAGATACCAAAGGGCTGAGGGCTTTGGCGCGTTCACAATGGTGTTGGCGGTGGTGGCTTTCTGCGAATCAACCATGCGCGGTTCGGCCAGCACCATCGTCACGCGCGATGTGGCTCGCTCGCGTCAGGAGTGCGCCGCTCTCTTCTGGCCTGGTGCACTACTGCAGGTGGCTGGCGGACTGGCTGTGATCGGGATGAGCGTGCTTGCACTCCGCCTTTACACCCACGACCCGCTGCTCAGGCTGGCGGGGCTTGTGGGAGCCGGAGCCGCATCGGCCAGGCTTGCCGGCGACCTGCCGGTGGCCCTGTGGCGCGGCATGGACGCCATGCACTGGGAGACCGTTGTCACGGCGTGCGAGCGCGGGCTCTTCATGTGCTTGTTCCTGGCGGTGCTCCGATACAACCTGGGCTTTGTGGCAGTGTTCACGGCCGGGCTGGTCTCGCAGTGGATCGTGGCGGTTGCGTCTTTGGCGGTGACGTGGTGGAGCCTGAGGCCGCCCACGCGGATCGATTGGGCACGCGCTAAGGATGTTGCCACCAAGGCCTTGCCGCTGGTTGCATTTGGGCTTCTGGTTGGCCTTCATTGGCGGATGGATACGCTGATGCTCGGCCGGTTTGGCACAAGGGCGGAGGTGGGCGTGTTCGGCGCGGCGTTCAAGCTGATAGAGACGTTCAGGATGCTCCCCTGGCTTCTGCTGATGGCGGCTTTCCCCGCCCTCTCCCGCTTGGCACAAGAGAACCGCCAGGCCCTTGCGCGCTCCTACACGATGACGCTGAGGGTGGTGGTTCTTGCCGGTTTGCCAGCCACTCTGCTGCTGGCCGGAATGGCCGGGACGGTGGCCAAGGTGATGTTCCCAGCCGAGTTCGGCGGGTCGGCAACGGTCCTGCGCATTCTCTCCCTCACCATCGTGCCATTGAGCCTTAACTGGGTTGTCAACTACATGTGCCTATGCCTCAACCAGCAGGGGCTGATCCCGCGGATGTACCTTGTGGCCTCCGTCATTCATCTTGTGGCTGGACTGGTGCTGGTGCCAACCATTGGTGTCACTGGTGCCGCCATCAGCTTTCTGGCGGGTGAGGGTGCTCTGTGCGCTGTGGGGCTTACGGCGATGGCCAAGCACCTCTGCCCTGCTTCCGCTGGTGCGCTGGGGCGGCCTGCAGTGGCCGCTCTTGCCGGGTATGCGGTGCTGGTGGCGATGAAGGGGCATGGACCGCTGGTTGCCACTGGCCTGGCCGTGGCGACCTACGCCGCCGCTGCGGCGGTCACCCGCGCGCTCACCCACAGCGATCTGATGGCGGCTGCAGCAATGGTGCGCTCCAACGGGCGCTCCTGAGGAGGACCGCTCAGTCATGCTGAAACTAAGCGTGATAACGCCCTCGTACAACCAAGCTGCCTTCATAGAGCGAACCATCCGCAGCGTGCTGGAGCAAGGGTATCCAGACGTTGAGTATTTGGTGGTGGATGGAGGCTCCACGGATGGCACGCTCGATGTTCTGGCGCGCTACCCACAGGTCCTCTGGATCTCCGAGCCAGATAGAGGGCAGTCGGACGCCGTGAACAAGGGGCTCCGCATGGTCAGCGGTGACGTAGTTGGTTGGATCAACTCGGACGACACCTACGCACCCGGGGCGTTTGCCACGGCCATGGCGGAGATGGAGCGGCGGCCAGATGCCGCCATGGTGTACGGCGATATGCGGGTGATAGGCCCATCTGATGAGCCCATTATGCTCCGGCGCTCCAAACCGTTCAGCCTCCGCCGCCTCATCCTAACCGGGGCCAGCTACATCTTTCAACCCACCGTGTTCATGAGGCGTGCCGCCGTGCTGGATGTTGGCGGCGTGGATGTTGGCCTCCGCCATGCCATGGACTACGATCTGTGGATCAGGCTTGGGAAGCGGGGGGCAGTGTACATCCCAGCCGTGCTCGCCAACTTCCGCCTCCACGGTAGCAGCAAGACCGTGACCGAGATGAAGCTTCAGCGCGCGGAGAGCCGAATGGTCAGGCGCCGCTACGCCATCTCCCCGGCGGACCGCCTGTGGTATGCGTACTACGACCTGCGCGTGTTCGCTTACATGATGCTGGAGCGGCACAAGGTATCGCGGACGGGATGCGGGTGTGGCTGAGTATGCGGTTTCAGGAGGGGAATGTAGGTTACCATTTACGGTAGTACAGAGACACAAGAGGGCTTGACAGAGGATGGCAAGCCTTGGTACAGTTACACGTTAGTGTTGTCTTGGAGAAGTACGGTAGGAGATATCCTCAATGACGCGACAAGGCCGGACTCGCCCCGTAGTTGGGTTGGAGAGCACATCTCTGGGCCCGTTGGAGCTGGAAGTGCTGGATGTAATGTGGGATCGGTCGGACCCAGGCACGGTGATGGACGTATACCTCCCGATTCTAGATAGCCGCAGACAGCGAGGCGAGATCATCTCACCGGCCACCGTCATGACGGTGATGAACAGGTTGGCTAAGAAAGGGCTCGTGGATCGGCAAAGGTCCGGTGGTACCTCCGTTTACAAACCCATGATCAGCCGCAACGACATGGCCAAGCTGATGATAGACGGGATCGTGGATAGGGTCCTGCACGGCAACGTTGAGATCGCCATGGAGCACCTGGCCTCAAGGCGCAAGTAGGCTTGGGGCGGATGAACGCCACACGCGGCAAGCTGCGGGTACGTAGCGGTCTCCGGCTCATTTTCATCATCCCTGGCACCTCTCCCACTGCGCAGCCGCGGTGAGAGGAGAAGCACATCCTCGCGTTCATCTAGCCAACACCGCGCCACCGAACGTCGCTTTCCATGCAGTGGGCGAGAGGTGGCGAGGCCGGCGGCGGGGAGTACGAGCGTACATGCTTGGCCAACCTGAACGCGTATGAGGGTGAACGTCCCTCGCCAGCCGCTGGCCCCGAGGAGCGTGACCGCAGGGCTGGCGCAACGTTGTAAAGCGCGGGGGAGCGGAACCAGCAAGCGAATTCGTCCGTCTTGACCATTGGGCGTGGCAGCTGCTGCGCGCAAGCGGCCTGCTGCGCCGGGGCGGGATCGCCCTTGGCAGTCCCCAGCTCCCCAACGGGCACATACCGCATATGAGCACCGCAGTTCGGGCTCGGCGCACCACCAAACGCAAGCGAAGAGGGGTGTCCCTCGCGCTCAGCATCGTTCAGCTTTGCGTTCTGGTGGCCATCGCCATTGGAACCGTCTTCTTTGCGCTGGCCTTCTGGAACGTCTCTACCATACTCCCAACCATTGGCGACGTTACAAGCATGGCCGCCAGCGAGAGCACCCAGATATACGCCGATACTGGCGAGCTGCTGGCCGTGGTGTACGAGGATCAGAACCGGGAGTACGTGCCCCTCTCCCAAATGCCCAAGCACCTCATTGACGCCACCGTTGCCATTGAGGATAAGCGCTTCTTCGAGCACAACGGCGTAGACTTCAGGGGCATTGGCAGGGCTCTGTTGGAAGACATACGCAACCAACGTCGATCGCAGGGGGGAAGCACCATCACCCAGCAGTTGGCCCGCGATGTGTACCTAACGAAGAAAAAGACGCTGTCTCGCAAGCTGCAAGAGGCCATACTCGCGGTGCAGATAGAGCGCAAATACTCCAAACCCGAAATCCTCGAGATGTACCTCAACCGGGTTTTCTACGGCAGCGGCGCATACGGCGTGCAGGCGGCGGCCAGGGTCTACTTCAACAAGAACGTCTCTCAGCTCAACCTGCCGGAGTGCGCCATGCTAGCCGCGCTCCCGAGGCGGCCATCTAGTTACAGCCCATACCACGACATCGAGCTTGCCAAGGAGCGCCGAGATATCGTGCTGGACGAGATGGCGGAGAGCGGCAAGATCACCAAAGCCGAAGCCGAGGCAGCCAAGGCCAGCCCCATCAAGCTGGCCTTCAAACGCCCATCAAGCGCCAGGATCCGCCGCGCCCCGTACTTCGTGGATTACGTGCTGCGCGAATTGGTGGATCGCTACGGAGACCAGAACGTCTACAGGGGCGGGCTGCGGGTGTACACCACCCTCCACACCGGCATACAGGCCGCCGCCGACAGAGCCATCCGCGAGGGCATTCGCCGAAACGCGTATGCTCACGTCAGCCAGGGCGCATTGGTGTGCATGGACCCCGTGAGCGGTTACATACGAGCGATGGTTGGCGGCGTGGACTACGAGAAGTCGCAGCTGAACAGGGCGTACCTCATAGGCCATCCTCGCCAGCCTGGCTCCTCGTTCAAGCCGTTCGTGTACGCCGCTGCGCTTGAGTCGGGCATGACTCCGCAGACTCGCATTCTCGACGCGCCGATAAGCTACCCAGGCGGACCAGGCGGCAGGATGTGGACCCCGCACAACTACGGAGGCGGCTACAGCGGCTGGGTGACCATGACCCGCGCCATCGCCAGGTCCATCAACATCCCAGCCATTCGCACCCTGGACAAGATCGGCATAGACAAGGCCATCGAGATGGCGCACCGCTTGGGCGTAGTTAGCCCCATCTCGCACAACCTGTCCATCGCCATCGGCACTTCCGGCGTCACCGTGCTCGAGATGGCCCATGCGTACTGCGCCTTTGCCAACGGCGGTTTGCTTCCGGATCCCGTCTGCATAACGAGGGTGACCGATCGCGAGGGCGGCGTGATAGAGGAGATCCATCCGCGCGCCCATAGAGTGCTGTCTCCGGGCGTGGCGCACGCCATGGACGCGATGCTGCGCGAGGTGGTGACGTCTGGCACAGCCAGCCGCGGCGCCGGTCGCATACCGGAAGCCCGCGGCAAGACCGGCACAACTCAAAGCGAGCGAGATGCCTGGTTCATCGGCTATACCCCCAAGCTGCTGGCGGCGGTGTGGGTGGGCAACGACGACAACAGCCCAATGCGCCACGCAACCGGCGGCGTTATCTGCGCCCCCATCTGGGCCGACTTCATGGAAGAGGCCCTCAAGATGCAGGCCAGAACCCCAAAGGTGGAGGTTGTTGACAGAAAGCCAGGCCAATCAGCGCCCGAGGAGGATGCCCGCAGCGCCCGCCGTGCCCGCGAACGCCTTTCCGACGAGAACGGCACCCCCTCCGGCGATAGCCCCGCGGAGGATCTGGTGTCCGTACCCATCTGTGATGACAGCGGTATGGTTGCCACCAGCGCCTGCCCCTCCAGCCACATGGAGCAGTTCGAGAGAGGCACCGAGCCCAAGGAGCGCTGCACAATCCACGGTGGGGAATCTCGCGGCCCCGCCACGGAGCCAGGCGTTTCGGGCCCGGCCGCGCCCCCAGCGGGTTCCTCGTCAACACCGCCCGGCGCGCCGTTTGGCCAGGGGAGGCCCAGGCCGCCAGATGTGGATGTGCCTCCAGAGCCGGCGCAGCCGGAGCCAGTGCACTGGGTGAGGGTTAGGCTGTGCGTGCAGAGCGGCCTGCTGGCCACGGACTACTGCCCGGAGACGATTCAACGCCGCATGCGCTCCGACGAGGCGCCAACCACCTATTGCCCAATCCATAGGTCAAGAGCTCGGTGAGCCTGCGAACCACACAGACAAGGGCGGATGTCGAAAGGTGGCGGGGCAGACTCGTTCGGGCGCGCGCCGGCCATCTGATGGTGGCGGTCACCCTCGCGTTCCTGGCGCTTGTCGCCCGCCTGTGGTACCTGCAGATCTACCTGGGCGATGACCTGCGCCAGCTCTCCGAGGTAAACCGCACTAGGCTGCTTCGGATCCAGGGACCGCGAGGGCTGATCCTGGACGCCAAGGGCCGCATCTTGGCGGATACGCGGCAGGCCGTCTCGCTGGCCGTTATGCCGGACTACGAGACCGTCAACCCACACCTGCTTGAGCGGCTGGCGCCAATCATCGGGATCGATGAGAACGAGCTGAAGAGCATCGTTGAGCGCGGACGTGCCAACCCGTACGACCCCATCCGTGTGTCTGTGGATGTGGACCTGGATATGCTGGCCCGCGTGGAGGAGCAGCGGCCCTACCTAGCAGGGCTTGCCATCCAGCCCAGCAACGTCCGCCACTACCCCGATGGCAAGATCGTGGCTCACGTGCTCGGCCCCTTGGGGGAGGCAGATGCGGACGACCTCAAGATGCTTGAGCCGTACGGGTACAAGATGGGCGACTACGTGGGCAAGGGTGGCATAGAACGCACCTACAACAGATACCTCGGCGGTGTGGCTGGCGGGGATCTGGTGGAGGTGGACGCGCGCGGCCGCGTTACCCGCCTGCTGTACCACAAGCCCACCCGGGTTGGCTGCACCTTGAGGACGGCCCTGAACATGGACGTGCAGCGGGCCGCGATCGAGGCGATGGCGGGCCGGCCGGGCGCCGCGGTGGCGCTTGACCCCCGCGACGGAGGCGTGATCGCGCTGGCCAGCTCGCCAACGTACGACGCCAACCTGTTCGCTAGGCGGGTAAAGCCGGACGTGTGGCGCGCCCTCACCACGGACCCCCGGAGGCCCCTGCTGAACCGCGCCGTGAACAGCGCCCACCCGCCCGGCTCAACGTTCAAGATCGTTACTGCAACCGCCGGCATCTACGCCGGCAAAATCATCCCTGAAACGCACTACTACTGCGGCGGGGGAATGGTGATCGGCGGGCGCTTCAAGCACTGCTGGGCCCGTCACTCCGACATGAACCTGCTCAACGCCATCGCCCAGTCGTGCGACAGCTTCTTCTACCACGCGAGCCTTGCCATGGGCATCCAGCCGCTGGTCCGGATAGCTAGGGCGTACGGCTTGGGCGCCAAGAGCGGCATCGACCTGCCGTCCGAGTCGCGCGGGAACATCCCCCATCCGAGGGAGAGGAGCACGCCTGGCCACCCGCGCAACTGGTGGCCAGGAGATACCGCCAACGCAGCGATAGGCCAGGGCGCCATCCTCACCACGCCGCTGCAGATGGCCATGGTTGCGGCCGCCGCTGGCAACGGCGGCACCGTATACCGCCCGCACATCATGCGGCAGATCATCTCTCCGGACGGCCGCGTGGTTGAGCGGGCCAAGCCGCAAGTTGTCTCCAAGCTGCCGGTTCCGCTGAAGAAGCTCGAGTGGGTGCGACAGGGCATGCGCCAGGCAGTTCTGGCGGGCACCTGCCGCGGAGCCAACCTCCCGAACGTGGCCGTTGCCGGTAAGACTGGGTCGGCGCAGGCCACCGGCTCCAGAAAAACCCACGGCTGGTTCATCTGCTTCGCGCCGTACGACCACCCGACCATCGCTATTGCTGTGGTGCTTGAGAAGGCCGGACACGGCGGCACCGTTGCAGTTCCCGTGGCTCGCAAGATGCTGGAGGCCTACTTCGGGCTGAAGACCCAGCGCGGCGAGACCGTCACCAGGACCGACTGATGCCACCTTCAGCCGAGGAGACTAACCTAACCGCACCTTCCGTGGTGGCCGCCATCCTGAAGCGGCACGGCCTTCGCCCCAACAAGAGCCTGGGGCAGAGCTTCCTCATAGATCGCAACGTGCTCGATCGGATCGTGGCGGCCGCGGAGCTTGCCGCGGACGACACCGTGCTGGAAGTAGGGGCCGGCATGGGCACCCTCACCCGCGAGATCGCCAAGGCGGCCCGGCGCGTGCTCGCCGTTGAGCTCGACCGAGGCCTGCTGGCGGTGCTGGCGGAGACCGTTGGCACCCTCCAGAACGTGACGGTGGTGCCCGGGGATGTGCTGAAGCTTGACCTGGTGGCTCTTCTACGCCAGGAGGGCGTGTCTACCGCCAAGGTCATCGCCAATCTGCCATACTACATCACCACCCCCGCGCTTGCCGCCTTCATACAGCTTGCTCGCGCCGCCAAACCGATGCTGGTGGCGCTCATCGTGGTGCTGGTGCAGAAAGAGGTTGCCGCCAGGCTGGCCGCCGCCCCTGGCACGGACGAGTACGGCGCCCTCTCGGTGATGGCGCAGTACCACGCGCAGGTTGAGCTTGTGGCCACAGTGTCTCGCAACGTGTTCCTCCCGGCGCCAAAGGTGGACTCCAGCATCGTGCGGCTGCGAGTGAGAGATCATCCGCCGGTAGATGTAGCCGATGAGCGCCTCTTCTTCGATGTGGTGAAGGCCGCGTTTGGGCAGCGCCGCAAGACGTTGGCAAACGCCCTTGCGGGCGCGTCGGGGTTGCGTTTGGGGCGTGCGGAGGCGGGGGCCCTGCTTTCCCGCGTGGAGATCGATCCGAGCAGGCGCGGCGAGACCCTTTCGATTGCGGAGTTTGCGGTGGTGGCCAACGCGCTGGCGGGCGCCCGCACCTGAAACGGCACTTGGTTGGCGCTAGAGGGCGTAGTCGAACCCCTCCGTGCCGCTGGTGGCGTTCGGCCTAGACGAGCCGGGCACCACATCGCGGATTCGCTTCACCCACCGCACGTGGCCATCCACGAAGCAGATGTTGTTCCCCCTGTTGTGGCGCGGTCGGAACGTGGCTTGCCTTGAGCCGGAAGACGGCAGCCCGCGGCCGGTGTCGAAATCCTCGGACAGGTCGCCTGGCACGGCTATGGACCAGTGGGCCCACCGCGAGCCCCATGTGTCCAGGAATCCGCGGCCTGGACCGGTGTTCGCGGTGCCGTCGCTCTGGGGGGTATCGAACACCAATACGGTTGAGGCTGGCCGCTTCACATCCGCCTCCGTCACCGGGTCCTGCACCCCGCTCCTAGCCCACGGAAACGGCTGCGAGCTTTGCCGAACGCTCATTGCATATGCAAGGTACAGGTTCATGGCGTAGCTGTTGGTGGGCAGCGGGCTGGAGGGACACAGGTAGGTGGACGAGGCATCGAGCGCCGGACCGTTGGCGGTGATTGGTGGGGGCTTTAGGTAAGCGCTGAGGCGTGGGGACCAGTGGCAGGAATAGTCGCAGCCGGCCTGAACCTTCGCCTTCTCCCTGCCGAAGTAGGGAAAGCACTGATCCCAGTCTTGCGTGTACAGCAAGAAGGCGGCGCCCAGCTGCTTAAGGTTGTTGGCGCACGCGGTCTGGCGGCCCTTCTCGCGCACGCTGGCGAACACCGGAAACAGGATAGCCGCCAGCAACGCTATGATGGCGATGACGACGAGGAGCTCGATGAGCGTGAACCCGGGCCGCTGGCGTATGCTGCTAATTGGGTGCATCCTTCCCTCCCAAGCTTACTTGCGCTACACCCCATTGTACGGCGCCGAGCATTATCATGTCATGAAAACGAGGGGGGATGAAACCTCCCTTGGAGACCCATGGGCTCACCAGATGTAGAGCAGCGTCTTCCCGGAACGCATCACGCGCGTCTGTGGGCCCATGCGCTCGGTGGCTTGACTCCCGTGCTGCCGCCTCGTAGAATTAAGCGCATACCACGAACGAAGAATACCAATGCCAACTAAGCCAAGCAGAGAGCTGCAAACGGTCCCCAACCCCTATCCGGATAGGGATTACACCGTGGAGATATCCACCCCGGAGTTCACCTGCCTGTGCCCGATAACCGGCCAGCCCGACTTCGCGGAGATTCGCATCACCTACGTGCCGGATCGGTTGATCGTCGAGCTCAAGTCCCTCAAGCTGTACCTGTGGTCGTACCGCGATGAGGGTGGTTTCCACGAGAAGGTCATCAACCAGATCCTGGACGACCTGGTATCGGCCTGCTCGCCTCGTCGCATGGATGTGGTGGGCAGCTTCAACGTACGAGGCGGGCTCAAGACCGTGGTGACGGCCTCGTACCAACGGCCAGGCTCGTAGGCGCGGTCCGCGCGCTGGTCACACGATTCCGCCGCCGGACAGGCGAAGGAGGCACCATGCCGTCTAGTAGAGAGCTGAGGGAGCGGATGGCCGCCGTGCTTCAGCAGTATCTAGCCCTCGATGAGGAGCTGCGCAGGGCCGAAAGCCACCATTTCCGAGTGTGCGTCTTCGGCTCGGCCAGAATCCGCCAGGGCGACCCCGTGTACGCCATGGTGCACGATCTGGCTAAGGAGCTGGGCATGCTCGGCGCCGATGTGGTTACGGGCGGCGGGCCAGGCCTTATGGAGGCCGCCAACTCCGGGCTCCAAGACGCCCATAGCCAGAAGGTGCGGTCGTACGGGCTGCCTTTGGCGGTGCCCACCATCGGCGAGCCCGCCAACAAACACCTCGACATCAAGAGCATGCACAGTCGGTTCTCGCTGAGGCTCGACGAGTTCATGCGGCTGTCTCACGCCGTGGTGGTGGCCCCTGGCGGCATCGGGACGCTTCTCGAGCTGTTCTATGTGTGGCAACTACTCCAGCTCTCGATGATCGAAAAGCGAGTGGTGCTGATGCTGAGCAGGCGCTATTGGGATGGCCTGCTCAGCTGGATGCACGACCAAGTGCTGGCTCACGGCCTAATCGGCGCGAAGGATCTAGACCTGGTGAGGGTGGTTGATACCATAGAGGAGGCCATCGCGATACTGGGTCCGGAGATACAGGCGTTTCAGCAGGCGCGCAACCGAAGGGCGGCGGCCCAACCCGCCGCAGCGAGGGCGGTTGCGGATGCCACCAAGGCGGCGGCTAGCGGCGGCACAGAAGACGAGGTGCGGGAGGCCCTCCAGCGCGCAGAGAGGGCCCTCCGCTCAATGCAGAACGACGACCCTCCGCCAGCGAAGTAGCCCCTGCATCCCCCTCCTGCCTCATGGGCCTGCGCGACGCAGCCACACCTCACATGCTCCTCCCAGCTCCCCTCTCCCCGTAAGCGGGAGAGGGGTGGCGAAGCCGGGGTGAGAGGAACCTCCTGCCCATCAGCTGCAGGCCAGGGCGCGAGGGCAACTCCCTGCCGTCGGCCCCGGGCCAGGGGTGAGGGCAACTACCGCATCCCCTTAGTCCCGGCCAGGGGCAAGGGAGCCACGGACGGGCACGCCCGGCTCAACGTAGCGCGCATGGCGGCGGGCCGACCAGTGGCCGCTCCCCTGGCTTCCTTGCTGCCTTCGATGGAGGGTGCATCGTTGGGCGGCGTGTGCCCTGTTTTGGTGGCAGCCGCTGCAGGAACCTCCTGGTCCGCCGATGAACTGCGTGCACTGGAGCGATGGCGGGATGCCATCCGATCAGGCAACCTCAAGCATGATGCAGGCCGGCAACGGTGCCGGCCGTTGTCAGGAGGAGGACCGGAATGAGCCTTTTGGATATCCGAGACCAAGCCAAGCGTCGTTCTCCAGAGGAGATGCTGGCCCACCTGAACAGCTTCAGCCTGGACCTGAAGTTCACTGCCGGCGTGTGGTTTTTCGCTCCGGGCGGGGGCCGCTGGCACGAGCGGTATGTGCCCGACATGACGATGGAGGAGAGGCTGGAGAAGGCGGTTGGCCTCATGAAGTACGGCCTGGTTGGCGTGGAGGGCCACTATCCCAACGAGGTTAACGAGGGGAACCTGGACCTGTTCAAGAAGTACGCCAAAGACGCCGGCCTCAAGCTCGTATCCGTGGTGCCCAACCTCTTCTACGACGCCCAGTTCGAAACCGGCTCCCTTTCGTCGCCCATAGAGAAGGTGCGCAAAGCCGCTATAGAGCGCACCAAAATCACCCTCCAAATCAACAAGGAGCTCGATACGGCTTTCGCAATCGTGTGGCCCGGCGGCGACGGCTTCGAGAACCCGTTCGGACTGGACTTCTACGGCATGTGGGACCGCTTTGAGGAAGGGTTGGCGGAGGCCATGGATGCGGTGCCAGGCGTGCGCGTAGCCATCGAGCCGAAGCCGTACGAGCCTCGTGGCGTGAACATCTGGCGCCATACTCCCAACGGCATCCTCATGGGCGAGGGCGTCGAGCGAAGGCTCACGAACGAGGAGAACAAACGCCTGCTTGCTGAGGGCCACAAGATGGTCACCCTCAACCCCGAGATCGGCCACGTGCTGATGGGCTTTGAGGACCTGCCGTACGCCCTGGCCAGCGTGATGCGCGAGGCCCGACTCGCTCATACTCACTGGAACAGTCAGCCGCTCGGCAACTACGACCAGGACCTGGACGTGGGCGTCGTATCGCCAGAGCAGGCCGAGGCAGCCCTCTACACGCTGAAGATGTACGGCTACAAGGGCCTCTTCGGGCTCGACCTAGCGCCAGAGCGGCTTCCCGTGGAGCGCGCCCTCATCAACTCGATGGATGCGCTGAAGGCCATGAACGACAGGATCAACGCGCTGGACCACGAGAAGGTGTTGGCCTGCACCAACAACCCCACCAAGAACCGCGGCTACCTGGAGGCCATGCTCATCCGCGCCAGGGCCCAGGACCCAAGCAAGCTCTCGCCGATGCCGGAGTTCGAGAGCTAGCTCCGCCACGCGATAGCCGCTTACCAGAAGGGCCCCTCCCCCGGGACAGGGGCCCTTCGCACTGCGCTACCAGACCACCGAGACGATGCAGAGCACTACAGATACTCCTTGGCGAGATTGCGCAAGTGGGCGTTCATCACGTTCTGGTCCGCTTTCGGGTTGCCGCTCTGCAGCCACATCTGCTGCGGAGTTATCGTTGACTGGATCCTCATCCATTTGGCGTGCGTGTCGGCGAAGATCCAGTTGCACCCCTTCATGTGGCTCTGGAACCACCCATGGACGCCGTCTATCGTGCCGTCAAGCATCCAGTCGCCGAGATCGGGGTAAGACCCCCGGCTCTCCAGGACGCAGATCAGGTTGGATGGGTCCTTGATCTCGGCGAGCTCCCGAGGGCGCATCTGGGGCTCCGGCGGAGACATGCTCATCACCGATCCCTCGTGGAAGAAGGAGCCGTTGTAGGCGTAGGAGTTGAGGATTAGTCCCTCCGCTGCATACACGGGGTTGGCGTTGCTCTCATCGCCACCGGCCGGGCCCGGGTTGATGACGCCTCCGGTGGCGGTTCCAGCCCAAGTGTTGGACGGGCACACCCACACCGTGTAGCTCTTCAGGTAGCGAGCCAGGGCTCTGCGCCATGTGTAGGTGCTGCCGTGGAAGTTGCCCGATGTGAAGCTGGCGTTTGGGCTGGGTGGAAAGCGATTGAATGGGAATGTGTCGTCCCAGTCACCTAGGTACTGGTATAGCCCGGTGCCTATCTGCTTCATGTTCGATAGGCATGAAATGGCCCTGGCCTTCTCGCGAGCTTGGGCGAACACCGGGAACAGAATGGCGGCCAGTATGGCGATGATCGCAATCACCACCAGCAGCTCGATCAGTGTAAAGCCGTTGCGATTGCGCATGTGAGTTTCACCTCCGAGGCGAATCGATCCGACCGAATGCTCTCTCGAGCCGCGGGTTGCTTGCGCCAACAGATCCGGGGGTATCTGTGGCGGACCGCGTGCCGCCGTGCCCGCTCGCTGCAAACGAGGGGCCAGAGCGGGCGACGTCGGATGGCCACCGGCAGCCAACGAACGGCGTTTCCAGCACCCTCTTGCCACCGGCGGTGGAAGCTCGGCGCTGGCCAGCGGTTCGACCGCAGTGGGCCATCGGCTCAAGGAGCCGCCTCTTTAGTATACCCTATTCGCCGACTGCAGGTAGGCATCCCGCCCGCTTCTAGGCGCCATGCATAGCTCAGCACAGCCACACACCGCGCGGCGGCTCTGATCGGACGCGACCGGGGCCACAAAGCCCCAAGGGACCCCGCGCCTTTGACGTCTGCCGCCGGACCAGCACAGCTCGGCAGGCCCTCCAGAAGCGGCTTCAGAGGGCGCAAAGACGTTGGGTCCCGTCCCGGCTAAGCATGGGGCCTCACATACGCCGTGCCTCATGTGGAATGGCACAGAGGGCGCATTGAGGGCGGCGCGCGGAGATGGTGCGCCACAGACCAAGCAGGTCCGCTTGCTTTTCGGCGCTGTGGTTGTTAGCGCGGAGCACCAGTGAGGCGATTGCTGGGAGGCGGAACGGGCGGCTTTGCCGGAGGCGAGGGCCTGTGATGGGATGGTGGGCCGCCGCTACAGGGGTAGGTTTGGCGGCGGCCAATGTTGGCGCGTCTGGCCGCGCAGCTCTACAAGCGCCGGATATCCTCGTCGTGCAGCACGGCCGTATCGGTGCACTTCAGCGCATCCATGGCGTCCTCGAGCCGTTCTACGCCGAACACGATGAGGGCTATGCCGATGGGGTACATGTACTCCACGTTGATCTGCCGCTTGCCGAGGGCCTCAAGGGCGCTTGCGAGGCCGCCGGGCCTGTCTGGCACGCGGGCGCACAGCACCTCGGAGGTATGCACGGCGAACTCCTTCACCTTGAGGGCCTCGCGGGCGCGCTGGGGGTTGTCAACGATCAGCCTGAGAATGCCGTATTCTGCCGTATCTGCCACGCTGAAGCCGCGGATGTTGACCCCCGCATCGCCCAACACGCGCGTCACCTCCGCAAGCCTGCCCGCTTTGTTCTCCAAGAAGATCGCCAGTTGCGTAACGCCCATCGTCAGCTTGCCTCCTTGCGAAGATCCTTCACCCGTTTGGCCTTGCCTTCGCTCCTCTCGATCGTCTTCGGCTCCACCAGGCGCACTCGCACGCTGAGGCCCAGAACGGTCTCGATCTCCCTCCTGATGCGCTGGGAGAGCGCCTCCAACTGCCTGATCTCATCGCCGAAGAAGCGCTCGTCCACCTCAACCCACACCTCCATCTCATCCAGGGCTCCGCTGCGGTTGATGACGATGAGGTAGTGGGGCTGGGTCCCCTCAAGGTCCATGAGCACCGTCTCGATCTGCGAGGGGAACACGTTCACGCCGCGGATGATCAGCATGTCGTCCGTGCGGCCGGACACGCGCGCCATGCGGACCGACGTGCGCCCGCACTGGCACTTGCCGTACGTCAGGCTTGAGATGTCGTGGGTGCGGTAGCGCAGCAGTGGAAGCGCCTGCTTGGTGAGGCATGTGAATACCAGCTCGCCTTGGGCGCCTGGCGGCAGCGGCTTGCCGGTTTCCGGGTCCACTATCTCCGGAAGGAAGTGGTCGTCCACCACGTGCAGCCCGTTCTGATACTCGCACTCGCACGCAACGCCGGGGCCGATGATCTCGCTTAGGCCGTAGATGTCCAGCGCCTTCAGCCCCAGCCGCGCCTCAATCTCCCTGCGCATGCCTTCCGACCAAGGCTCCGCGCCGAACACCCCTGCCTTCAGCTTGAGCTCGTCGGCGGAGACGCCCATCTCCTCCATCACCTCGGCGATGTTGAGGGCGTACGACGGCGTGCACGCGAGGATGGTGCTGCCGAAATCCTTCATGATCATGATCTGGCGCTTGGTGTTGCCGCCGGAGATCGGGATGACCGAGGCGCCGATCCGTTCCGCGCCGTAATGCGCGCCCAAGCCGCCGGTGAACAGGCCGTAGCCGTAAGCCACGTGAACCACGTCGTGGCGGGTGGCGCCGGCTCCGGTAAGGGCGCGGGCCATGGCCTCCGACCATAGGTCCACGTCCTCTTGCGTGTAGCCCACCACCGTGGGTTTGCCGGTGGTGCCGGAGGACGAGTGGACGCGGACCACCTGCTCCATGGGGACGCAGAACATGCCGAACGGGTAGTTGTCCCTCAGGTCCTCCTTGCTTGTGAAGGGGAGGTACTGCAGGTCGTTGAGGGAGCGGATATCGAGGGCACGTACGCCAGCGTCCTCCAGCTTGGCTCGGTACGCGGGGGAGTTGCGGTAAAGGTAATCAACCAGGTGTCTGAGGCGGCTAACCTGAAGCCTCTCCCGCTCCTCTTGGGGCATGCACTCGTAGCGCTCGTTCCAGATCATCGTCAATCCTCACCAGTGCTGAAGGGTCGGCGCGCGTTTGGTTGGGGGCTGCGCCGCGGGGCATTGCTGCCACAGACCCAAGTGAGCGGCAAGCGATCTGCGGCGGCCGCCCGTCCAGGCGCAGCAAGCACTGCCCCATTATAGCCAAGCGAACTGATGCTGTCCATAGGTTTGGTTGCGAGCGCTGGTGCGGTCGCTGTGTCCACCGCCGACCCCGGTGTGCGCCAAGAAGCCGGTGGGCCATCGACCTGATGATGGCCCATGCGACTGAGCGGTCTGTTGCCTACGCGCCCCGCCCACACTCCTATGAGTCCTCGGGGGCGGAGCGCGCTTCCGATGTCCACGATGCTGCCAGCGCGCCGATGTTGGGCGCCCGCCCACTCTCGATCTGCTTCAGGGCTCCGGCGATGGCTTCGGTGGGCCAGCCCTCCATGAACCGGATTGCCGATAGGCATGCGTAGTCCCTGTTGAGCTCTATGCTGAGCCACCGCCTGCCATGCTGCTCCGCAACGAAACCAGTGGTGTTCGAGCCGCTGAAGGCATCCACCACTAGGTCGCCGGGGTCCGTCAGGAACTTGATGAAGAAGCGCGGCAGGTCCGCCGGGAAGCGAGCGGGGTGGGGCTGTCGTCGGAGCTGGTGGCATGTGTGCAGGTAATGCGAGTTGCTCTCGGCGTTGGGGATACTGAGCAGGTTAGATGGAACCGCGCCCCCGTTGTCTCTGCCAAACGCCTCGGCGATGTCGTGACCGGAGGGCCTCCCCTTAGGCTTGTAGAAGCGCGTGGGGTCCTTGAGGAGCGCCTTCATCCGAGCGGAGTACGGGGTGAGCACGCGCGTCACATCTGCCTTGGGGTTGTCGGTTTTGGAGAGCCACCACACGGTGTTGACCGCGTCTTTCGCCCGTATCTTGCGCTTGTTGACCCACTCTATCGGCGATGGGAGCTTGGCAGGGTTGTGCCAGAAGAACTCCTCGGCCAAGCGGTACCCCAGGTGATCGCAGAACTCCAGCAGCACGCGATAGTTGTACAGGGACCTGACCGGCCTGCCCCTCTGGTAAGCGCCGCCCAGATCGAGCACCAGGCTGCCGCTGTCCTTGAGAACCCGGTGCGCGGCGGCGCCAAACTCCGCGATCCACGCCACGTAGCGGTCCTGCGTTTCGTTTCCGTACGACTTCTGGCGCAGAAGAGCGAAGGGAGGGCTGGTCATGATCAGGTCCACGGACTCGCAGGGCAACATGGTGAGAAGCAGTCTGCTATCACCACAGACCTGAAGACCCAGATCTGTTGAGTAGACGTGAAGCTCTGGAGGGAAGCAAGAAAGCATTGCGAGCCTCAGGGCGGGGCTGGGATCCGCAACGGCTGGTGATCCAGCTCTCCGCCAATGGACGACGAGATGTGAAGAGCGAAGCGCTGCTGGGCCGAGCTGCAGCTTTTCGCCTGCATGGGCGCATGCTTACGGCGACCAGGAGCAAGAAGCGAACCATGCCACGGAGCGATCTGCAAGGCGCCAAGTCGCTCGTATGGCGACGCGGCGTTAGTCGCCATGTAAAATCTTCCTCGGATCAATCTGCCCTCCGCACGGCTGCGCGGCTGCTTCGCAGGGCTGGCAGTGTTTGGCCACCCCGTGCTGAACCGAGAAGCGCGCGAAAACCGCACCCTCTGTTGGCCTTTGTGAGTTTGGGTTTGGCTTCAGCACGAGCGCCGGGATGGCCGGTGGGCCGCACGCCTGGTATGCTGTATCGCACGGGTGGCGCCTTCCGAGCTTCAGGAGTGCACGCCGCGGCTGGGCTGCCGCCTTGCAGATGGCGGGCCAATGCCTGAACCCAGCGACAGCATGCTCACTTTCGCGCAGGCAGCGCCCGTGCGTAAGCAGCGGAAACGCGGGGTAATAACCAGCGCCGGACGAGATGTCGGTGTGTCATTGTTCGCGGCCCGCACGCTACCGTCCTGTCGGCAAGCCAGCGTGGCCGCCCTACGCACGGCGAACGCATTCCGCCGAGCAGTCAAGGGATGAGAGATAGATACGAGACGGAGCCCGCAAGGGAGGAAGCGAAAGGGAGGAGCAGGAACCGCCTTTGGAAGGGGAGGAAGTCTTCCGCGCCCCACGGGCTTACGCGATGCGATCATGCCTCACACGCTCCTCCCACCACCCCTCTCCCCGTAAGTGGGAGAGGGGTGGCGGAGCCGGGGTGAGGGGAACTCCCTGCGCTCAGTTGCAGGCAAGTGCACGAGGACAACCACCATCTCACTTCCCCTCACCCCCCGGCCCCCTCTCCCACGGCGCAGGCTCGGGAGAAAGGAACCCTCCCGCGCCTGGCGCACCCCTCCAAGCTCCCCCCTCTCCGTAAGTGCGAGAGGGGTGGCGGAGCCGGGGTGAGGGCAACCCCCTGTGCTCAGCTGCAGGCTAGGGCGTGAGGGCAACCCCATTCCTCCGCCTCTCCTCGTCCACGCGTTGCCGCGAAAGGTAACCGTGTGGTGGCAGGCGAAAGGTTCCACGCGTGCGGGCTGGCTGAGGGCCCGCCCTTGATTGGTTATAGCCCGAGTGAAGGGCGAAACCGGAGGGGAGTATGTCTAGCAGGTGCTGCAACGGGGGACGCTGCGGCGGCAATCCGTTTGAGATGAGCCGCAGGGGCTTTCTGCGGGCGGTGGCCGGCACCACTGGCCTCATACTGGCCGGCAGCTTATCCGGCGACGGGGAGGGGTGGGGTATGGACCGCCCGCGGCTCAGCATGCCAGCGGTTGGACGTGGCAGGTATCCCCTGACGCCGCCTCGCTCCTTTGAGGGCGAGCACCTTCAGGCCGTGGCCATGCCGATCGGCGGCATAGGCACCGGCAGCGTGTGGCTGGATGGCGCCGGCAAGCTCTCAGTGTGGCAGATCTTCAACAACCTGAACGAGGAGGGGGTGCCGTGCAGCTTCTTCGCCGTCAGGGCCCAGCGGGAAGGGGAACGGCCGGTGTTGCGCGTCCTCCAAACCGCGGCGGAGCCCGGCTTCACACCTGTCGGTTCCCTTACGTTTGAGGCCAGCTACCCCATCGCGCACGTCACCTTCCGCGACGGGGAGCTGCCGGTCTCCATCTCCATGGACGCGCTGAACCCGATGATTCCGCTGGATGCGCGCAGTTCGGCCATTCCGTGCGCCATCTTCAGGGTAACCGCCACGAATCCAGGCACCAAACCCGTTCGTGTGTCGCTCATCGGCTCGCTCCAGAACGCCGTTGGGTGCGAGGGCACTGGCGGCCAGCAGGGCAGCAAACACCCGGGCTACGGCAGGAACCGCAACCGCGTCACCAGGGAAGCTGGGCTCACGGCGATCGGCATGGATGTGGAGTCGGAGCCACCGCGCCCTGGCCCGCTGCTGGTGCGCAACGCGAGCGGGCGGCTGCAGCCAACCCCAGAGCTGTACTACGGCGAAAGCCCCGAAGCGAGTGACGATGCCGTCTCCGTCCGCCAGCAGCGCGACCTCCTCGAAGCGATGGCCCGCGTTGCCCGCGACGGCGGCGTGGTTGTTGTCTCGGACGCCCGTCCCGCCTTCCTCACCGCCCTGGCTGCCGCCGCCGATGGCACACCGCCCGATACCCCCGCCCTGGAGGTGTTCGAGGATTTCGAGGACGGGTACGGCCGCTGGACCGTCACCGGCGACGCTTTCGGCATGGAGCCGCACACTGGAACCACCCCGGGCCAGCAGCGGGTGTCTGGCTTTATGGGCAAGGGGCTCGTGAACTCATACAGGCCGAACGACGAGCCCCAAGGTCAAATGGTCTCGCAGCCGTTTCGCATCCGACGGCGTTTCATAGGGCTGCTGGTGGGCGGAGGCAGCCACGCCGGCAAAACCTGCGTCAACCTTCGCGTGGATGGCAAAGTGGTTCGCACAGCCACCGGCCGCGACAGCGAGAGGCTCTCGCCAGTTACGTGGGACGTGGGGGACCTCATCGGCAAAGAGGCCACCATCGAGATCGTGGACCGCGACTCCGGCGGTTGGGGCCACATCCTGGTGGATCAGATCACCTTCGCGGACGCCCCGCCGGACGACGTGCTCGCGATCCGCGCGGCCCTGCGGGATGTGGGTCCCGCCCTGGGCCTCCACCTCGACGGTGCCGAGCCCGTGCGCCTTCCCCGGAAGATGCGCGCCCAGCCCAGTGACCCCAACAGTCCACTGAACGCCCAAAACCAGCCTTGGGAGCTGAGCGCCTACACCGCCACCAGAGGTTTGCGCCTGGCCCCAACCGCCCAGACGCTGGTTGCCACCGATCGCGGCGAGCCGCTGGTGGTTCAGACGCCCCTCGGCAAGGGGCGCTTCATCATGGCCCTAGCGCCGGGCATGCCGTGGCGCTGGACCGAGAGCCTAGTCGTCAACGCGTTGGGGGCGGCAGATCCCAGCCAGCTCCGCGTCTTGCCCGGCTCGCCCTACTACGGCACCATGGCGTTGGCCGCCTTCGATGGCAGAGCTACCGCATGCGCTGCCTGGTCCGATCCTTCCGCCCTTGCCGCGCAGCTACTGGAGGCTGGGCGGCTAAGCGGCCCCGCATCCACCAACCCAAGTCCCGCGGGAGAGACGTGGAACGGCGCCATAGCCGTGCCGTTCACCCTCAGGCCCGGCCAAAGTCGCACCGTGACTTTCGCCATCACCTGGCACTTCCCGGTTGTGGAGCGGTTTGGCCGCTTTGGCAATCGGTACTCCGTCTGGTACAAAGATGCCTTGGACGTGGTGCGTCACCTCGCCAGGGATCACCAGGCATTGGTGGCGCGCACCCGCGCGTACCGCGATGCCCTCTACCAGTCTAACCTCCCGCCCGAATTCCTAGACGCCATGGCCTCGCAAAGCGTGATCTTCCGCGGCCCAACGTGCTACTGGAGCGAGGACGGCTACTTCGCTGGCTTCGAGGGGAGCTATGGGTGCTGCCCGCTCAACTGCACGCACGTGTGGAACTATGCGCAGACTCACGCTCGCCTGTTCCCGGAGATCGGGAGGAATATGCGCGAGAGCGACCTATTGGTGTACCTCAAACCCACCGGTGAGACGCAACACAGGCAGCACGCGCCAACGGACGCCTTCATCGACGGCCAGTGCGCCACCATATCCGCAACCCTTCGCGAGCACCAGATGAGCCCAGACGACGCCTTCCTGCGCCGCGTGTGGCCCAAGGTCGTGCTGGCGACGGATTGGCTCATCGGCCGCATAGACGCGGACCACGACGGCGTTCCCGGAGGCCGTCAGCCCAACACGTACGACTGCGACGTCTCGGGCGCCAACACGTTCATCGGGTCACAGTACCTGTGCGCGCTCGCCGCCGCCGTCCGGATGGCGCGAACCATGGGCGACGCACCCGCAGCAGCGCGGTGGGCGGAGATACTGGCGGCCGGCATGCGCAACCAGCCAGCTCGCCTGTGGAACGGCGAGTACTACTTCCAGATCCCGGATACCCCGCCCGCCAACGACTACGGCACCGGCTGCCACAGCGATCAGCTGCTGGGTCAGTGGTGGGCACACCAGGTGGGTCTTGGATATCTGTACCCCACCGACCAGGTGCATACGGCGTTGGCAAGCATAGCCAAGTACAACTACCGCAGCAGCTTCGCGGGCTTCGAGCAGAGGCCGCGTCGCTACGCGGAGGATACCGACGCCGGCCTGCTGACGTGTACCTGGCCCAAAGGCGGTAGGCCGGATCCGTTCATCATTTACGCCGACGAGGTGTGGACCGGCATAGAGTACGCCGTGGCGGGAGCCCTGTTGTACGAGGGTATGGTTGAGCCCGCCCGCAAGATCGTGGCGTCGGCCCGCGCCAGATACGACGGCAGGCTGCGGCCGGATCTCAACTCCGGGCCCGGCGGCAACCCATTCAACGACCTGGAGTGCGGCAAGTTCTACGCACGTGCCATGAGCTCGTGGTCGCTGCTGCTGGCGTGCCAGGGAGTTGTGCTGGACGGGCCCGCTGGCGTCATCGGCTTCCGGCCAAACTGGCAGCCCGAGGATCACCGCTCGTTCTTCAGCGGTCCGGAGGGTTGGGGCCTATTCGTGCAGAAGCGGGAGCGCGGCGTGCAGACCGAACTGCTTGAGGTGCGCCACGGGCGCCTCATGGTGCGGGAGATGGTATTCAGGCTGCCGGCCGGTGCCCGGTGCCGATCGGTGCGCGTTGTGTCTGGTCGCCGCTCAGTGCCCTGCTCCCTGAGGCAAGAGGCGGACGACGTGGTTATAGCGCTTGAGCAGCCGCTGGAGGTGCGCGAGGGCAGCTCTATAGGCGTGAGGCTCAGCATCGGAGTGGCGGGCACATCGGCCTGAGCCGGAAGGCGGGGGCAAAGCAACCTTCCTTAAGAAAGCACAGCGATGTGCCGATAGTAACGGTGGAGTGTAGCGCCATACTGGTGGGGCAGGTACAGGAACCAGTGCGTCGCGGTGCGCGGAGCCGGCGCAACGCCATGGCAAAGGGCGAGCGGCTCCGGTACGTGCCACCAAAGCAGGTGCCACTACATCCCTCCCTTCTCGGCCGCCGGGCGCCGCGACCTGAGCACAGCGGCGCCCGGTCTGCCTTTTGGTGGCTCACAGACGCGGAGGTGCCCGGCGGCGAACTCACCACTCCTCCGCCAGCGCAACCGGGGGAAGGGGATGGCGGTAAGTTGCTGGATAGCAGCGCCGCCTCGGAACGGAACACCCCAGCCCGCAAGCTATCTTGGGTTGCCGGCCACACTCCCAGCTTCCCGCCTATTCTCAGCCCGCGAACGAAAGCTCTCCGAAGAGCCAGGGCTGGTGGAAGGTGGTCCTCATCGGCGCCCAACACAGCCACTGCGTATCGCCGCGGTGGGGGCGGTCCGCACGGCCTAGCTGCATCCGCCAGACGTCGCCCGGGCGCGGGGGCATGGGCACGTCCCACGTGGTGAGGCCGGCGAACGGTATGGCGATCTCCGCCGTCCACCTGCCGGGCCACACCCTCACGGCGGAGCGTAGGCCCGCCACATCCCAACCGATGTCAGAGTCCGGCGAGCGCCAAGTGGGCCCCGGGTAGCCGGTTAGCAGGATATCATACTGGGCGTTGAGCGGGTTCACGCCAAGCTCGAGGTACTGCACGGGGTTTGGACCAACGCCCTGGCCGCGGCGCAACGGCACCAAGAACACCTCCACGGCCTCCTCGGTCCACAGCTGGGCGTCTCGGTCGGCCAGGGTGGCCCACGGATCGTCATCCTCGCAGTCGAACCCCACGTAGAGGAACGAATCGTCGTACAGCAAGCGTGCGGTTGTGGCAATGGGTTGGCGTTTCAGCGCGATGGGGTCGTAGTTCACGTCCAGCGGGGAACCGGCGAGCCAATGCGGAGAGGTGAGCGAGCCGTCCAGGGGCAAGGGCTGGGCGATGCGCGCAGCTACAGCTCGAGACGGACGTCGCAAAGAGCCCACGGCGGCCAGTGGGATGGGAGATGGCAGCATAGTGGCGACCTCCTGCCGCGGAAGCGGCCGAGAAGGGGTTCCCCGCCCGCGATCGGTGTCCTCCTGGCGCCTTTGCGGAGGCGCAAGCGTCCTAGCGCAGTAGCGACGACGGCTTCAGGCGGCTGGCGACGGTGCCTGCGGCGGCTGGGCTGCAGGAAGGGCGATGCGTGGTGCGAAAGGATGTAGTGCGGCCGGGCATGGGGCCGTTCCGTGTTCGGGCCGATCTGACGTCGTACCGCTCTGACACTGATGCAACCATCAGCCGCCGAACTCTACGAAGCCGGGCTTCAGGGCGAACAAATGGAAGCCAAGCTGCACGAACTGAAGGGGCACCTATCGAGCCACTTCGACAAGGCCGGTGAGCTGTTGGCCTAACTGGAGCCGTTCCTTGCCAGCCCGGCTTACCGCCAAAGCCCGAGTTGAACACCCGCATACTCATCGCCCCCGACTCGTTCAAAGGCAGCCTCTCCGCTCTGCGAGCCGCGGAGGCCATTCGTCGAGGTATCCTCGGTGTACTGCCAGACGCGCGCATCTCGCTTCTGCCCATTGCGGACGGCGGCGAAGGCACGGTGGATGCCATCCTCGCTGGGGCGGGGGGCCGCCGTGTCGAAGTCACCGTCACGGGTCCGCTCGGCATGCCGGTTCCCGCCGCCTACGGCGTTCTGGCGGACGGCCGTACCGCGGTCGTGGAAGCTGCTGCTGCGTGTGGACTTCACCTGCTTCGCCCGGAGGAGCGCAACCCGTTCCTCGCAACTACGCGCGGAGTTGGCGAGCTCCTTATGCACGCGGCCGCCACAGGCTGTGAGACCATACTGCTAGGCGTCGGCGGCAGCGCCACCAACGACGCAGGCGCGGGAATGCTGAAGGCGCTTGGCGCCCGCTTTCTTGGTGCCGACGGCGCCGAGCTGCCCGACGGTGCTGCGGGGTTGGAATCCCTGGCCTACATCGATATGGGCGCCTGGCGGTGGCCTCAGCAGGGCCCCAACGTTGTGCTGGCAGCGGATGTCACCAACCCCCTCTGTGGGCCTCAAGGGGCCTCCGCCGTCTACGGTCCCCAGAAGCTCCCCCCCCACGAAGATGCCACGCCGACGGCCATTCGGCGGCTGGATCGCATCCTAGAGCGCGTGGCGGAGGTTGCCGCGCCGCTGGTGGGCGAGGCCGCTGCTTATGCTCCAGGGGCGGGCGCTGCGGGCGGACTGGGGTACGCCGCCCTGGCGTTTCTCGGCGCCACGATGCGGCCCGGCGTCCAGGTTGTGTTGGAGGCCACCCGCTTCAACGAGAGGGCGCAGGATGCCGATCTGGTGGTGACCGGCGAGGGGGCGTTGGACTCGCAGACGCTGTACGGCAAGGCGGTGCGCGGCGTGTGCGAGGCCGCCCAGAGCCACGGGGTGCCAGTAGTGGCGATCGCGGGCTCCGTCTCCGCAACCTCCGATGAGCTGCGCGCACTCGGCTTAGCCGCCTGGTGCTCCATCGCTCAAGGGCCCATGGACCTGCCGCAGATGCTTGCCAGCGCCGAGTCGCTTGTGGAGGCTGCTGCCGGTTCCATGGCTCGGTGGCTAACGGTTGGGCATCGCCTGCCATAGCGCCCTGCGCGGTGGCCAACCCAAAGCCGCGTGCTCACCGATGCAGCCATGCAAGCCCTTTCCTTTCCCAGCAAGCATGTGCTATAATGGCCTAGCAATTGGACGCCGCCATGTCCGCCGTGCGCTGGTCCGGCCGCGTGGGCCGCAATCAGCCGGGGGACGAGCGCTACCGCACAGCGATTGGTTCGTTGGGGGTTAGGAGGGGGCACGTTGGACGAGGACAAGAACTCTCTCACCACTCGTGATATCGGTAGGATGGGAGGCAACGTTACCAAGGCCAGGCACGGCAGAGAGCACTTTGTGGAGATGGGCCGCCGCGCCGCCCAGGTGCTGAAAGAGAAGTACGGCAAGGAGCACTACGCCAAGATGGCGCAAAGCCGCCGCGCCGGCCGTACAACCGAGCAGACGGAATCTAGCTCCGAGACGATCACCGCGGCGGAGGCTGGCAGGCTGGGTGGCACCGTGGTGAAACAGCGCTACGGCCACGACCACTTCGTCTCAGCTGGCCAGCGCGGTGGCTCCGTTACCAGAGACAAGTACGGCCCGGATCACTACGCCCGCATAGGCCGCATGGGCGGGATGACCAAAGGCAAGCGAAAGGACGCATCCGCGGAGGCGAGCTCCTAGCCCTGTGGAGCCGAGAGTTAAGAGGCCAGAGGTGATAGAGTACAGGCTCCATCGCTTCTGCCCTGTTGCTTCTCATCTCCCATCCTTCGCCCCTGCCGGCGCCACCCGGTATATCACCACTGCCTGCTCGCCCGCGCCCGTGGTGTAGGCCGGTGTGAGGAAGGGCACCGCAAGCACTGGCCGGCGTACCACCGCCCGCTCCGCCGGTCCGTACATCACATACTGTACCCTGGCCCGGCGCAGGAACTCCCGCTGCCAAGCTCCTGTGTTGGCGCCGGCGTAGAACCTGAGGGTCGCGCGCAACTTCGCGGCGAAGTGCGGCGTCTCGCCCCAGTGGCCCGCGTACGTGTGGCAGCCGGTGAGCGCCGGTAGAAACACGGCTACCCCTCCCAGCGGCAGCGCCAACACCCCCTCGCCGTGGCAGTGCTGCTCCAGCCATCGCATCGCGTCCATTTCGGTGGGCAACAGCAGCACCCGCTGGCCCGACTCAGTGCGGTTCTCCTGCACGTTCTGCGCGGCCCGCCAGAACCACCGCGCGTTCGTCAGGAACGTGACCGCCACCAGCGCCGCTAGGGCCAGATGCGGGTGCCTCCGACCGCCCCACAGGCGAACCGCCCCCATGCCAGCAAGCGTGGCGATCGGCACGTGCACCCCCATCAAGAGCTTCCGTTGAAAGGATACCGGTATGTAAGGCACGGCCAGCCCCACCACCGCCCAAACTACTAGCAGCCACTCATCGGCTGATGCGCCGTCGCCCTTTCTTTGCTTGAGCATCCGAGCAACCGCCACCCCTGCCAGCGGCAGCGCCAGCCCATAGCCCAGCAACTCGTAGCGCAGAGCGGCGGAGCCAGTTGGCACCAGAACGCGCTGGTGGAAGATGTGGTTCGCGCGGAGCAGGTAATACTCGTAGGCCAGGGCCGGCGTGCACAACGCCCCTGCGATTGCGGCGTGGACCCAGCCGAGCTTCCACCTCGGCTGCTCGGTGGCCGTCCTGAGCAGAAGGTAGCATGGCCACACAACCGCCAGCGTTACCACATCGTAGCCGTGGACGTTGGCGAGCAAGCACGCCAATGCGCCTGCCGCCACCGCGTAACGTGCCATGCCTGTTCGCTGCGCCCTCAACATGAAGAGCACGAACCAGAGCATCAGGCAAAGCGCCGCCAGAAAGAGCGGATTCTGGTACAGACTCAAGAACGATATCGCCTCCGTCTGCCAGAGGTCCACCGGAGACGACGGCACGCGCCGCGGGAACAGCCATCCTACGCCGGAGGAGAAGCAGACCAGGAGGAATGCGGCCCTCTGAGCCGCCGGCTGTGACACGACTGCGACGATCAGCCGGTGGACGGAGATCAGAAAGAGGATACCGAACCCCACCCGTGCTAGGTGGAACACCGCCAGAGGAGACAAGCCGGTGAGCCGGCAGACCCAGCCGAGCACCAGAAACAGGGCGTTGAAGAAGATGGCGCGCTGCGGTGCTGTGGTGAAGCGATCATCGAAGAGGAGCGCGCCGTGTGCCGCTTGGCGCATCCACGCCATGTAGACGTAGGGATCGTCCACGTTGTGCAGAAGGCCTACGAAGTAGACGCCCGTACCCCACGTAGCCACCCACACCACCAGGTACGGCAACGACGCCAGCGCAACGCACGCCAACGCCCATCCCAAAGCCCATCGACGCGAAGCGGCCATGATCCTCCAACAGCAACCAGCCAGGCTGCCTCTGTCCGTGCCGAGTATAGCCACTCAGCCCGCTCGCCGTCAACCTGCCTGGCTCCGAAGGCGAAACCATGGCGCGCCTTTTGATCATCGGCTGACCAGCGGCAGGCCTCCGGAGGCTAGCGCTCGAATCCGTACTGTGCGGTCCGCCTATGCCACTGCTGGTCACGCGCCCCGGCGGCTGTCTGGTGACGAATACTCTTGGGGGACGAGGCGGAAGGCAGGGCCTTGCTGTTTCGTTTCGGCCATCTCGTTTCCATCGCCTCCCTATGGGATTCATGAGAGGAGTTTACATGACATCACGTGAGCGAGTGCTGAGAGCCTTGGCCTTCCAGGAGACCGATCGAGTGCCGCGAGACCTTGGAGCCATGCGCTCCACCGGCATCAGCGCCTTCGCCTACCCCAAGCTTGTGGCGGCGCTTGGCCTTCCGCCCCGGCGGCCGCGCGTGCACGATACCGGCCAGATGCTCGCCCTGCCAGACCTGGACGTGCTTGACGCCCTGGGTTGCGACGTTGTCACCATCGACGGGGGCGTCACCAACGCCTTCGAGGAGGCGGAGAAGTGGCAAGACTATGACTTCGGCGGGCGGCTGCAGGCACGCGTGCTCGACCCCGCCGCCTTCACGACCCAGCCCGACGGCACCGTGGTGCAGTGGAACAGCCTCCGAATGCCTCCCACATCCTACGTCTTCAACGCAGACCACAGCGGCCAGCCGGTTTTGGACTTTGACAAGCCGCTTCCACTGCTTGACCTGAAGCAGTACAAGCGGAACCTAGATGCTCATCCCATCACCGATGAGCAGGTGAAGCGCACCGCGGACCTGGCTCGCCGCGTGCGGGCATCCACAGACCGCGCCGTCTTCTTCACGGACTACTGCGGCGCCGGCCTTGGCATCGGTGGTTACTGCGGCATCGGCATATTCCCCGTCATCTGCAAGCTTGAGCCCGAGTTCGTGGCCGAATACCACGGCATCACGGTGGAGTACGGCATCCAAAGACTGCGGGCCGTGCTGCCAGAGGTGCGAGACTGCGTTGACATCATCATGACTACTGCGGATGACTGGGGCACGCAAAACGCCCTCATCGCATCGCCGGACACCTACCGCACCCTTTTCAAGCCCTACTACCGCCAGTTCAACGACGAGGTGCACAGGCTGGTGCCGGGTGCGAAGGTCTTCATGCACAACTGCGGCGCCATCTATGAGCTGCTGGACGAGATTGCGGACAGCGGCTTCGACATCCTGAACCCCGTGCAATGGTCCGCTGGCGGGCATTCCTACAAGGAGTGGAAGGACCGGGTGCGAGGGCGTCTGGCGCTATGGGGCGGAGGCGTGAACGCACAGCACACTCTTCCGCACGGCACCGTGGAGGACGTTAGGCGCGAGGTCCGCGAGGTAGTTGGCTACCTGGGGCAAGACGGCGGGTACGTGTTCTGCAACATCCACAACCTGCTGGCGGAGGTGCCGCCTGAGAAGGTGATCGCCATGTATCGCGCTGCTGGCGAAGCATCGGAGGGCTGAGAGATGGCCGGCCAGCCACCCGTGGAGGAGCGGCGTCCAGAATGGGTTGGGGCCAGCAACGGCCGATCGGGCGCAGTGGTAATCAGGCCAAAGGATGGCAGCACCAACCGTTGACGGAGGTCCGCGCCCGCGTGCCGGGTAGTGTCAAGTATCTTGTGTAAATTCGATGAGGGGCCTGCGAGACCAGTTACGTTGTACCCTCTCGAAGAGGCCGTAGAGCATCCGGTCGCAGCTCGCCTTGTTGGCGAACACCCCCATCAGCCTCGTCCGCCTCCTGGCCTCCCTGAAGAGCCGCTCTATGTAGTTGGTTGTGCGCACGATCCGGTGTTGTGGCTTCGGGAGCTCTAGGAACGTAAGCAGTGCCTCCAGGTCTTTGCCTAGGCACTCCACTGCCTCTGGCGCTTCCGGCTTCCACCTGTCCCGCCATCGCTTCCATGCCGCAAGCGCTTCCCGCCTCGTGTCCGCCCGGTAGATCTCCTGCGCCTGTGAAAGACACGCTTCCTTCTGCCCCGCCTTCAGGTGCCGCTCCACGTTCCTCAGCTTGTGCACCCAGCACAGTTGCCGGTGCACTTCCGGATACACCACCCCTAGCGCCGCTATCGCTCCTCTGCTCCCATCCGTCGTGATCACCTTTAGCTGCTTGCCAGTGAGCCCACGCCGGTATAGGCTCGTCAGAAACCGTTCCCACTCCGATGCACTCTCGCTTCGCACCACCCGGTAGTCTATCAGCTCCCGCCTCCCGTCTGCCCTGATCCCGTAGGCAACCAGCACCATCCTGGTCACCGCGTGCGGCGCCTCTTTGATCTTCATGCTCACCCCATCCAGAAGCAGGCACACGTACTCGTCTCCTAACTCCCTCTCGTGGAACGCTCGTACCTGTTCGTCCACCTGCGCCACCACCCTCGACACGCTCGTGGCCGATGGCGCGAATCCAGCCAGCAGCTCCAGGACTTCCCCTACCGCCCTCGTCGATGCTCCCACGAAGAACAGCTTCCGGATCAGCTCCTCTACCTGCTTGTGCCTCCTCTGGTAGCGTGCAAACAGCCGCGTCTCAAACCCTTTCCTCCGTGACCGGGGCACCCTGATCGCCTTTATCACCCCCATCCCCGTCGCGAAGTCCCTCGTGTAGTAGCCGTTGCGCCAGTCTTTCCGGTCGGAGCTCCTGTTGTA